>ENA-OQIP01000008-OQIP01000008.1-human-gut-metagenome-genome-assembly--contig:-NODE-8-length-52590-cov-3.074491_pt1 | contig 52590 bp, 48 predicted proteins | sample MGYA00242585_ERZ504750 | MGnify/ENA primary metagenome ERZ504750 (study PRJEB26092, sample SAMD00036441) | human gut metagenome | host: Homo sapiens | study: EMG produced TPA metagenomics assembly of the...
ATGACCAAGCTCCTTCCGAACAGGATATTGAGGATGCATTAAAAATACTCGTCTCTCGAAAACCTGAACTACTAGAAGATTCCGAGGGATACAACCGCACTTTCCGCGAATTACGTAACGAGTTAGTTCCGAAAATAGACGAAGGTATAACTCTCACTGACCAAAACTCGGCATGGAAACCATGGCTGTCAGATATGCAGTCATCTGATACTTGGGAAACCCCTCGATCAGATTCGTACTATCAGTACCTCGTCATGGATAAGAATTCCAGCTATTCGACTCTCGACTATACCGCCAATGAGATAGTCAAACTGTTGGCAGATCCACGTCGCGATCAACCGGCAGTTTCCAGAAAAGGTTTGATTCTAGGAGACGTGCAGTCCGGAAAGACCCGTACCTATATCGCTCTGATGAACAAGGCCGCTGACTGTGGATACCGTCTCATCATCGTATTGACCAGTGATAATGAGAATCTGAGACAGCAAACACAGGAACGTATCGATACTGATTTCATCGGCTGGCAGGATGGAATACGATGGGCATCGGAAAGTACCAGCAGAACATTGCGCACCCCAGCCAGCTCACTAACGAAAATGACTTCGTGGCAGCCTACGATAAGGCATTCCATAGCTTTCCACGCCCAACATGGAACAGCGCCGCCCCCTGCGTGGCGGTGATAAAGAAAAACGCGTCAATTCTCTCCAAGTTCAATAAGTGGTTCGACAGTCCCGAATTCGACAAGGATCTGCCCGTGCTCATCATTGATGATGAAAGCGACTACGCATCTGTCAATTCCGCCAAACTGGATGATTCTCCCACACGAATCAATTCGCTGATTCGCGACCTGTGTCAAATCAGTTCCCGAACTTCTTACGTTGCCGTTACGGCAACGCCTTTTGCGAATATCTTCATCGACGATGCGGATGAAAGTGATCTGTTCCCACAGGATTTCATTCACATACTTAAATCCCCCGACGCGTACATCGGAGCAAAGAAGTTGTTCGGCGACATGGATAGCGTTCCCGAAGATTCGAGTTGCGTGAGAGAGATTGATGAGGGTGAACTAGAAAGTTGGCTACCCGTATCGCACGGAAAGAACTACGACATCGTAGATCCCGAATTGGATGACCAAGTCAAGCATGCCGTCTGCACCTTCATTAATGCGTGCGCTCTCCGTCCCAACGCGGAAGACGAACAGCAATCCATGCTCATCCATATGTCACGATTCACCGATGTCCAGCGTCAGATTGCTGATCGGGTCAGTGGTTATTTAAGGCAGGTTGAGAATGCCGTACGATTCCATGCTGATGGAGATCCGAGAATCGATGACCTGCAAGAGGCCTTTGAAAGCGAGTATTACACGAGCACGGACATTTCCTGGGGAATGATGTTCCTACGGATAAGGCGTCTTGTCCAATCCAGCAGACTTCGTGTCAGACTGGTCAACTCTGATTCCGATGACTGGAGCCTCAGAAACGATGTCCCGCCCGATCTGACTTCCAACGAATGCACCATATTCATCGGAGGAAACCAGCTTTCCCGAGGTATGACGCTCAGTGGTCTGATTTGCAGTGTGTTCTACCGGAGAGTGACAGCTTCCGATACTCTCCTGCAGATGGGCCGGTGGTTTGGATATCGTCCGAATTACGCGAATCTGCAACGTATCTGGTTACTGCCGGAATCCGTACTTGATTACCGCTACTCATGTTCCATCGTGGAAGAACTCAAGGAATCCGCAAGCAGGATGAAGCATCTTGGCATGACGCCCAAACAGTTCGGACTTGCCATCAGAAAGAACCCGAACAAGGGTGTACGCATCACCAATGCCAGCAAGATGCGCAACGCTGTGGAAGGGATCGGCTACCAAGAATTTGACATGGCCGGTGAAATCATCGAGTCAATCAAACTCGACGTTGATATGAAACGTCGAAATCAGAATGATGAAGCATTCATGAAGCTGCTCGGCGTCTGCAACGCACCGCAAGTCATCTCATCTGTATCACCCTTGGTTGAGACACAAGTCTTTCAGAATGTTCCCGCCAAGGCCGTCGTGGATTTCCTTTCCCAATACCGATCGGGCTATAGAGATACATTCTTCGGTCCCACTCTCATGACCTATCGCGATCAGGAAATCGAGATGAACACAAGCATGGCCGAACAGTACGCATGCACCCAGCTGTCAGAAAATCCCGATATGACTTGGAATATTGGTTTCATCAACGGTAACGGAAACGAAGTGGAAGGCGTCAATTTTCATTGGACCCAGGTCAAGCGTAAATGCACATTCAGGGACAATAGACAGTTCCAAATCAATGGCGATAAAAATGCGACTTGGCTCCAAGAACGATGCGCTCAAGATTGCAGCCTGTACATATCAGCTTCCCATTGACCAGAAAAATAGTTCGGAGCGTCAATACTATCTGACCAAGTACTTCGGCGATCATCCGAGCCTTCTCTTCTATCGCATATGTGTGAAGAATTTTGATGGACATCAAGGATTGTCCCCACAAGAAGGTCCCGGCATGCTCGGGGTGAAGCTCATCGTCCCGGTTGATGAGGTGAATGTGAACAAGCATCTCGGCAAAACGGTCTATATGTATAACACCGTCGCTCAGCGACGTGAATTCGCCGAATTGAGTAGGAAAGCTGAAGAATACGGTGATGATTAAATGAGTCTTTCCATAAATGAAATAATCTCCCTCTGGCGGGATGAGGCTCGACGTCCGGGTCGTACTAATCATGAGTTGGACACGTCTCTTCGACTACCCATCGTTCTTGGATGCACGGTCGATGGACTCCCCTATATCATGCTGCTTACCGAACGACAGCCCAAGACCTTAAATCGGTTGGAGGCCATCGACGTTCGTGTCAGTATGCGAGGGAACGCCAGACCTCGCGAGAAATGGGCGCTCACGTTCACCCTCCAGGATTGGAGTCTGATCCATGCCTTCGGGGAGATCTGCTTGGCTTTTGCTAATCGGATCGCGGATGCGCCCTCCGAGGATGCGGCATTGCGGCAAATATATGCGACAGTTGATCAATGGCAGAGGCTGCTGAAGATATCCCGCAATTCCGACATGGCGAAACTGCTCCGCGGCACATTCGGGGAATTGGTCGCGGCGATGGAAATCACACGACAGACTGGAAAGACCATCGAAGAGGTATGCGTCGCATGGCAGGGCCCATACGCGGCACCGCAGGATTTTCAATTCCCGGATGAGAAAACAGCTTGGGAGGTGAAGACCATCCATAAAACGGCGGAAAGCATCACCATATCATCTCCCGAGCAACTTGATACCAGCGACAGAAGCATCAAGCTCATGGTCCTCGAGATACAGGAAACGAAGGATATGGAACATGGACTGACCCTTCCCCAGCTAGTCGACAGGCTACGCGAGAAGGCAGCAGACCCCTCCACCGTCACGGAATACGTGGATGACGGTCTGGCGAGCTTGGGACTGAACCTGTATTCGGGGCTTGTCTCCCAGACTGCATTCCGCATTGGAACAATATCCACTTACCGTGTCGAAGACGGATTTCCGAGGATCGAAACCGGGACGATACCGGCTGGCGTTTCGAATCTCACGTACCATATCAGCAGAAGCAACCTGACGCCATATCTGCAGTCGGAGAGCACATCGGCCATGGTGGAGGAATAATGGAAGAAATCGAGGAATACCGGCACGATCTGTGGAACGAGGTCCTTGAGCTGGCGCGCGACCGAGACATATACGATCAGGAGGCGTTTTTTGAGACCGCGTGCGAAATCCTGCGGGACAGCGAGGCGATCACCGCCTATCATCCTGCCTACTGCCGTTATCTTATGGGCACAAACAAAGCGCTAGCCATTGATGGATATGACCAAGACGCCTTCGAACTGGACGAGTCCATCGTGGTTATCGTCTGTGATGACAAACTGACCATGAACGACCAAAACGCGCCGCAGACCATACAAGCTGCGGAGTGCAAAAAATACTTCAATGCAATGCAACGGTTCTTTGTTGCCGCATGGAACGGCAGTTATCAAGCGCAAGCCGAGGAGAGTAGCGAAACCTACGAATTCGCTCAATTCATCAAACAAAATCGCGCCGGCATTCGTCGTGCACGATTCTACTTCATTACCGATCGCGAGTACACCGGCCGTAGTGACCCAGAGGCTATCCAAATTGACCAGTACAAAAAGGAAAAGGAACGACAGCATATTAGCTGGGAATACCACACTTGGGACATCCGAAGGCTTATGGAAGCTTCGCACGCCACCGGATTGGCCGAGCACATGTCGATCGAACTGCCCGGCGGCATCGCCACGGTCAAAGCTCCTGACGATATGGAAGATATGGACACCTATCTTCTGTTCGTCACTGGAGACGTTCTTTCCGGATGGTACAAGAAGTATGGCTCGAAACTGATGGAAGCCAACGTGCGGTCGTTCCTGTCAATGCGTGGCAAAGTCAACAAAGGAATCCGTACCACCATCTGCAATCAGCCTGATAGATTCGTGGCCTACAACAACGGTCTCACTGCCACTGCCACGCATGTGGAAACAGACGGACAGGGACGGATCATCAGGCTTGATGACCTCCAGATTGTCAATGGAGGGCAAACCACCGCATCCATCTTCTACACAGGGCAAAAAGGACAAAACCGATCTGAGCAGGGTCATCGTCCCTGTCAAACTCGTCGTCGTTCATGAGGATATGGCGCGAGAACTCGTTCCCTATATCTCCCGGTACACGAATTCCCAGAACAAGGTCGCGGAGGCCGACTTCTCTTCCAACAGCGAGTATCAGATAAAGCTTGAGCAGTTGTCCAAGCAGGCATTGACCCCGCCTCTGCCGGGCACGATCCAGACACATTGGTATTACGAACGTGCCCGTGGCCAATACGACAGCGAGAAGAACCGTCGGGATGCCGCTTCACGTAAGGCCTTTGAGAAGGCCAACCCAAGCAAACAACGCATTAAAATGGTTGACGCCCCCAAATATCTTGTTTGCTGGGACGGGCAACCTCAAGTCGCCAGTCTTGGAGCCCAGAAGTGCTTCGCTAAATTCGTCAACCAGCAGTCGGCGAACAAGAGCGCGGCGGATGAGTTGAACGTCGATTTTTACAAGCAACTCGTTTGCAAGCGAATCATCTTTGATACCGTCTACAAACACATCAAGAAGGCCGAATGGTTCTTGGGAGCATACCAGGCGAACGTTGCCGAGTATGCCGTCGCCAAGTATTCCTTGGATCTGCGGCGTGCCGGTCTGTCCTGTGATTTCGACGCCATCTGGCGAAGGCAGTCCATCGACGCGCATATGCTCGGGTGCCTTCTGAAAGCGGGAGAACAGGCTTCCGAGGTGCTTAACGATCCACGTCGTCCCGTGCAGAACGTGAGCGAATGGGCGAAAAAGGATCAATGCTGGAACAATCTAAAAGGGAAGATGACCTGTCTCGATGCCGCTGACGTCGAAATCGTCATGGAAAAACCCAAACATGCCGCCACCAAACGAGTAGTGAAAGAGGATGAAGTATCGGCCGCTCCGGAACCGCGACACAAGGCATCCAACGAAGCCGTGGAAGAACTACCCACCGACAATGTTCTAGTATCCGACTGGCATGCGTTGACTCCCAAATCTCTTGAGAGACTCATCGCTTTCGCGACTCCCAAACACTATTTGAGTCCAAAGTCAAAGAGCTCCTTGGAGACGCTCATTTCCGGCGATGACCTTCCCATTAATGAGAACGCTTTGAACAATCTGCTCAAACGATGCTTGGATGCAGGCTTCCCGCTACGCGAACTGCAGGCAAAACCGCAGGTTCCGTTAAGGCCAGGAATAGATATCACTTCTGAAGACGCCAGCGTCGATGATAGACGTGATTTTCTCATGTCCATTCCAGAGCAGAACTGGCAGACCATAATTCAATGGGGGCAGAAACGCTACATGATCAACCAAGAAATGATGGCGGCGTTGGCGAGACTTTCCGAAGGACTTCAGCTGACCGACCGGCAGACCGTTCTGCTATGGCGTTTGGGCAATGACATGGTAAAGCGCGGTTTCCCCGCCTCCCTGTTCAAGCCCCGGGATCAACGGTAATATCCGACAGATGGCTCATCTATCCAATCGGCAACGACCTGCGCCATTTGCTGCGCCAGCAACGGTGGCACAGCGTTGCCGACCTGCCTGTATTGGTCAGTGCGGTTGCCCATGAAGAAGTAGTCATCCGGGAATGTCTGCAAACGCGCAGCCTCACGCACGGTCAGACTACGGCACTGAGACGGATCGGGGTGGATGAAGTAATGCCCGTCCTTGCTGATGTGAGACGTGACCGTGGTTGACGGCTGATCGGACAACTGTACATGGAACCGGTCCGCGAATACTACCTCTTTGCCCTCGACCGCGCCTTCGGCGTTCTTGTGGTTCGGCAACAGATACTTCGGGAAATCGTACAGCTTCGCACAAGTCTTATGTTCCTGCGCGTAAGCCGCGCAGAACAAATATCTATCCAGATCGGAATCCATGTGGTTGCGTGCAACATGCTCGGGCAACACACCGCTGCCTGCAAGATGGCCTCGATACCAGTCGGATAATGGATTCCGATCTTCAGCACCGATGCCATCGGGCATGCTGTGCGGAAGGCAGATGCTTGCCCTCCATCACGGGGTTCCAAGCTCGGCCCCAATGCGGATCCCTCCGGAGTGAGCATGAGTTTTTCCGCAGCCTTGCGGACGTATTCCTTCCAGTCAAGCTTGTCATGAACTCTGGAGGAGAATCCAGAACGGATGCGCGGCATCTCCCCTAATACTTGGTCGACCGTAATAACTGGGCGTGGAGTCATCACTCCGGGAGCGCCCTGGCCGCACCCGCTCCTGGTACCGAACAGGATGACCCTATGACGGGCCTGGGGGACGCCGAATTCGTCGGCGCGAACAATGAAATCATGAGGCCGCTCTGGTATTTTTCACGACCATAGAATGCAGCTCGTATCCCAACGCCTCCATATCAGCACGGATATGTCCGAACACGCCTTCGCCGTAATTGCGCGCGGACAGCAGTCCTTTCACGTTCTCCATGACAAACGCCGTAGGCCTGAGCACTTCGATGAACCGCAGATAGCACTTGTAGAGCGTCTGCTTGACGTCCTTTTCGAGCCTGTCCTTATCATGGGTACGACGAGCGCGCCCGACGAGCGAATACGCTTGGCATGGCGGACCACCGATCAGCACGAGAGGACCGTCATACCCTTGCAAACGTTTCTTTGCCATCTCGACGAACTCATCATCACCCTCTTTGAGGGTTCCTTGGATTGCCTCGGCTTCGGCTGCAGCCCACTCTTCTGGATGAGAATCCTTCAATCTTTCGAGATTCTCACTGGAAGGAGTTCCGAGATAGTCGATGTAATCTTGGGGCAGCCGTCCATCCGCATCCATAAGACGGCGAGCGAACGCGCGCAACCTCAATGTGGCATGCGCAGTACGCTCCATCTCTATAGACATGATGGAGCGGAACACCGGCTCATCGTTTTCATCACGCAGGGAAGAGAATCCTTCGCTCATACCGCCTGGTCCCGCAAACAGGTCTATGACCGGTATTGGATCCATGGGCATAGTGAAAACTCCTTGAATTGAATGTCAACGGCTGCTCAAACCCAGGATACCAGGTAAATCGAAGTAAACTCGCGAGCATCGCAGGATACATACAAAAAGTCGCCCATACCGTATTTGGCGTACGTCACCACAACGCACACGATTTTCTACCCCGTATGGGGCGCACAATAGCGGATACACCATTCGAAAAAGAACAGAGGGATGTCATGGGCGACAGTAACATCCCCGAAGACTGCGGCTAAAACACAGCTCTACATAGGCGCGCTACCTCGCGCCGAACAGCCGCTTAATCCTCGCAAACAGACCACCTTTCGAGGTCTTTTTCTTTTCAACCTCCTCATTGAGAGATTTGAATCTTTCCTGAGTGACACCTGGCTTGGGCGCTTCTTCCACGTCCCAAGGATCCTCAGCTTCCCATGGATCCATGGCCGCCCAAGGATCGCTTGCAGGCTTCGAAACAGGCATCGCCGTCTCACCCTTGATGAAGGCGAGCACCTGCGGCAGGTCCTGAGGCTGCACCAACACCTCACGGGCCTTGCACCCTTCGGAAGGCCCCACAACGCCACGCGACTCCAGCAAATCCATAAGACGACCAGCCTTGGCGAATCCGACACACAGCTTGCGCTGCAGCATGGATGTCGAACCGAACTGCGAGGTGACGATCAGTTCCGCCGACTGCAGAAGCAAGTCCATATCATCGCCAATGTCTTCCAGCTCAACATCGTCCGGAACGGTACCCCAGCGGATATCGAAATCATCCATATTGCCGTCGATGTTTTTATCCGGTGTAATATCCTTCTTGTTAGATACTCGGCGTGTAGCATGTCGAGTCTGAACAGTCTTCGCCCTCCGACCATCATCCGTTTTTCTTTTTCCGTTGAGGAAATCAAGCACTTCTTTGGAAGTAACCAAGAAGTTATCGTTTATGTGATGAGCAAGATACAGTCCGTGAATACCCGTCAGTCGCGATAGAGCCGTGTACAACTGGCCGAAATCCCAGCAATCCGGATAGATAATCGCCCTATCGAATGTTTGCCCCTGCGACTTATGAATGGTAATTGCCCAAGCCAATTTAAGAGGTATCTGTTCGAATGTTCCCACAACCTCTTTTTCAATGCGTCCATTAATGAGAACAGGCTTCGTGATTTTCCACTCAAAGCTCTGCACAAAAGTAGCCTCTATTCCGTCAAACCGAACTAGGGCACCTGGACCGTCACAGTTTATGACCGTTCCCAATGCGCCGTTCATGAATGTATCTTCGGAGTTGTTGACAAGAGCCATGACTCGCGCGCCAGGTTTCAGCGAAAGCTCCTCATCAGTCGGCATATCCGACTTAAGAACCTCACCGGTCACATGCGCCACGAATGTCATTTCCTCATCTTTTAAAGCATTGAGCCTCTGCATGTTTTCATCCCGCGCCTGCGCATTGGTACTGCAAAGAATGATGGAGTCAGGCAGCGGATTGACGAGAGCATGCTGCTCTATCCAACGCGCACCATTCTTGTCGCCGAATCTGCAAGCATTAAGAGCCGCAACAAAGTGCGCATCCCTTTGCCTGATCGCCTCGCAGAGTTCCACTTCCTCGAAGTTCCAGAACGCCCATTCGCTGCTTTGAAACGCAAACGCCTCTCCAACGTCGTAGCCATTATTTTTCTTCCAAAAACCGCCTCTCTTCATTAGTGATGACGGGCGGAAGCTGGCAAAAATCACCAACGACCAATAATTGGCAAAGACCCTTGCCCTTCTGTTTACGTATTTTTGCCGGCAATCTTCAACACTGCGGAAAGATAATCGAATAAATCCATACGGCACATGGACACTTCATCAAGAATCAACAGATCACAGTCCGGAAGCGGAGAATCCGTAGGCACAAAAGGATGCGGGTCTTTCTCCAAGGTCCGTCCCGGACGAATGCAAAGGACGCGGTGCACCGTCGAACCACCCACGTTAAGCGCGGCTATACCTGTCGGAGCACATGTAATGACGTTCAAACCCGACGTTTGAGCCCATTCAATAATCCGCTCGACAATATAGGACTTGCCTGTACCAGCGAGACCCGTAAGATAAACGTTCTTGCCTTCTTTGACTAGATCAAAAGCTTTTTTCTGACCATCAGTCAAACCATGGAAATCTCTGCCAACGCTCCTTGCCGTGGACCAAATCCGCTTATATTCTTCTTGCTTCTCGGAAAGTGTTTCAAGCGCATCCGCATTGGTCTTCTCAAGCGCATCCAGAAAGGCCTTCTCCGAAACAATCTCGATGGTGGGATTATCCGCAAGTTTTAATTCCATGGCATGCTCTTGACCTTCGTTCCATAACTGCCGAAAGCCCAAGCTGCGTTACCTCTATCGCCAACGATCACATAATTGATCCTTTTTGAAGGTCCGGTCTTCGTAACACTGCCGCCAGCCTCCTCAATCATTTCAGCGGCGGTCGATTTACCGCCATACATTTCAAAATCTCCAGAAAGCACAAATCTTTTACCACTAAAAACCGGAGTCATGCAGTTCGATACCGGGTTTTTGAGCATCCTGGCGGCCCACAGGAATCTTGCCCCTTTCTCTTCGCCAACAACAGCATCATCGGAAATCCCACCAAGGAGCTTTGCAATCTGATTTACTAGAGTGTCTCCCAAGTAAGCGTACTGCTCCTCATAAAGTTTAAGCAACTGTTTAGCATCCGCCACCGCAAAGCGAGGATTATCGCCAGCGTCGGAGATGAGCTTAATGAATTCTCCCACTTGAGCGGTCTTCTCACTTACCTGCCCGTATTCGTAAGATATCGCATATCACCTCGCCAAGCATCAACCATGCAACAGAAGCTGAAAAGCCACCCTCCTATGGACGACCTCCCCATCATCCTACCAGTTTCACACTAGCGAACACATCCCCAGAAAACCGACATCCGCGAACGCGTGCTGCGCGTCGGCGGGTGGTTTACATGTTGGGCCTACGAATTCTGGTAAGACTCATGATGCGTTGCAGACGTTGGAGCGTGCTCATTCTGATGTGCATTGCGCTCCGTTGCGGTGGTTGATGAGGCGCAGATGTTGGCGGTGCGTTGGCTGAGGAGCGTGAACGTTTGGAGTTGAAGGCGATTGAAATGCTGAAGGGACCGAAGCGTCTTGTGCAGCCGGAGCCGGTGGATCATGCTTGGTGGGATGATGGTTCCGGCGTATACAGCATCGGCTGAGGGAGCCGGTAGGCTGGGTGTGTAAATCCAGCAGAGAGGAACGTGCCATGGTGACGCGTCGTAATGATGAGCGGACGGTTGCGGGAAGGCATCGCATGATGAGGCGTGCCGACCGTGAGGTAACCGAACCGCAGCAGGTCGAGGCGATTATCGCAACATGCAAGATCGTGAGTCTTGCATACACCGATGCGGAAGGCATCACCATCGTGCCGTTGAATTTCGGATACGTGTTCGACACGGAATCCAATCATCTCACCTTGTATTTCCATGGTTCTGCGACCGGACGTAAGATGGACGCTGTCAAGGCCGCGGGCAACGCGCTTCCTGTAGCATTCGAAATGGCGACTGACTGCGAGGTGGTCGAGGGACGCACGCTGTGCAATTGGGGCGAGGCGTTCAAGTCGATCGTTGGCAATGGTACCGCGTCCATCATCGACAATCTTGACGAAGCGCGCCAGGGGCTCGCACTGCTGATGAAGCAGCAGGCCGGCATGGAACATGTGGAGTTCACCGACCAGCAGGTACACGCCGTCACCGTATGGAAGGTGGAAGCGGACTACCTCACCGCCAAAGTGCGCGAAAAGCCCCAGCCGCATATGCACTGAACCCCGAGGCGGTGGTGCTATCATCCCCGGCAAAAGGGCTAATCTGGTAATGGTAAATCCCAACCGTCAGGTTGTTGTCGATGCGAATGCGTTGTTGGGACGCAATCCCATTAGTGCGTTCGATGGTACCAAACTGGATGGCGTGATTTCCCGCACGATCATTGGCGGCAGACCGTAGATTTCGACATGCCCGGCAATCCGGAGAATTTGATCAGTCACACATGATTGCTCATAGATGGTCGCGCCGCAAACGACGTGTTGAACGACGGCATCGCCATAGCACGAGAATGTCACCATAATCCCGATACAGATGGCCCGCATGTGGTCACCAGTCCGATTGCCGTACCGGAAGCCCACCCAGGTGATCTGCTGGCAATCACTCCGACCACGTTGGCGCCGCGCTTCCCTACGGTGTGATCTCCACCCGCCACGCGCGTGGAGTGCTGGCAGGATCCGAGGATTTCGACGGCAACTACGGCCAGTTCTGCCGAGCGGATGTTGAAACCGAAACGGCATGGTTTCCAGTTCAAACGACACACACCACAAACACAAGCAGTGAGACGGTATCGACGATACGTTTCCCGATGCATCCATTTCTGGGAATCATGGACGTGACCACCGCCAGTAATCAGCGTCCAAGCTCCATTCCACCTGCAGATTATGGTGGCAATATCGATTTACGCAATCTCACCGTTGAATCCACGCTATTTCTGCCAGTACAGATTGAAGGCGCAGGATTATACATCGGCAATCCGCATTTTACCCAAGGCAATGGCGAAGTGTCGCTCACCGCATTGGAAGCGTCGCTCAGAGCTACACTTCGCGTGCAGGTAGTGCCAACAGCCGAAGCCAAACGACTGTTCGGACGCACGGATCTGCCATTTGCGATCAGTCATGGCACACTGATTCCAATGGGTTTCAGCAGTACGCTGGATGACGCATTATCGCAAAGCGTCGAACACGCCATCGATATGATTACCGCCATGTTCGAGATGCCACGTCAACAAGTGTACCTGCTGCTGTCGGCCGCCATCGACTTCGACGCGACGCAAGCCGTTGACATCACCAAAGGCGTTCACGGTCTGATTGATCTGTCGATGTTTCAACAACTGCCCGATTATGAACGGACGATACGCGACATTGGAAACAGCAGATGGACTGCCATGCGGCGCATGCCTTATTGGCCCAGCAGGCTCAGACAAGTCACTGATTGGTCTAGCCAAAGAACTCTATAAGGGAATGGAATAACAGATGGTTTCCTCAACAAACAATCATGCAGCAAGATAGCAACACCACCCAGGCGACGGATCGCACCAAAAGGGACGCTCTCTCCTTTGGCGCGAAGCAAATCGCAATCATGACTGAAGTGGGACTCATCGCCGGTTCCCTACATTGCTTATGTTGACGATCATGCCGTTGGCGTGGCTGATCTACCTGTGTTTCCGCCGTATCATCCATCCGACTCGCGTATAACCGTCCATACGGGAATCCGCGAACGCAAGTAAATGTCGCTTCCGTCAATCGCCGACCGCAAGAGGCGTTCATGGAGCGGCGGATTTCCTTATATTCCAACAAAACCCGTACTGTTATGCGACACGTAATAACAGTACGGGTTTTCTGTGTTACTGTTATATATAACAGCTAAACAGTTTGCATCTAACTGTTCAGCTGGGAGATATATCACCTACGAAACATACAGAAAAAGAGGCACAGATTGAAGCTGATCATCTCATCCGTGTCCGGAGAACCGATTTACGAACAGATCAAGAACCAAATCAGGTCCGCGATCATGTCGGGTGAGCTTATGGCAGGCGAGGCGCTTCCCTCACTGCGCAAGCTCGCCAAGGAACTGCGCGTCAGCGTGCTCACCGTGACCAGAGCGTATAACGAACTGGCTGACGAGGGGCTCGTGGAGAACGTGCAGGGCAAAGGCACGTTCGTGATGGAACGAGGCAACGAACTCATGAAGGAACGTGCGCGCGAACGCATCATGGACAAGCTCCGTGAAGTTTCCATCGAGGCCAAAGCCGCCGACATCAGCCTGCTTGATCTGCTTGGCATGTTCGAGAAAGCATACAGGGAACAATCATGAACGATTCCTCGCTCCCCAAGGGACACGGCCAACCTTGGCCTTGAGCGTAACCGGATTGACGAAGCATTATGATTCCGGCTTCACATTGGATGACGTGACCTTCGACCTGCCGTCCGGCTACATCATGGGTCTGGTCGGTCCGAACGGCGCCGGCATCACCATGCACGAGCCAGTTAAAGTGACGGATGCGATCGGTTTCGCCGCGATGACCGTGCTGACCCTCGTGCTACTCAACACCATCGTGCAGCCGTTCCTGTACCGGTTCTCCCCTTATCGTGCCATGGCCGCCATTATTCTGAGCATCGGCGTGATCGTGGGCACGGTCATCGGACTGCGCAAGGCATTGCCGGAATTCGAAAAGACCGTCGAACAGCTGGCCAGGCGATCAGCCGGCACCAAGCCATTGCATTAGCGGCATTCTTGATCATCGACGTACTCGCCTTAGCGTTCTCCAGCAAGATATCACTGCATATTTACGGTAGCAAGGACATCTGAACCGAGCCAACCGGTAGACTCTTATGGAGAACGGATTTGGGGTCTTCCGAATCAACGGAAAGCCCCAAATGCATATATCCCGTACGACAACGGTTCCTACAATGCGGCAGGCGCGTCGTGGAAGTCGAACATGACGCCGTCGGCCAGATCGCAGATCTCAGGCCAGTCGGCGTCGGAGGAATCGTCGTGCATGGCCCACACATGCATGCCGACCGACTTGGCCGAGCGCATGCCGACCAGCAGATCCTCGAATACGGTGCAGTCGCTTGGTTTGATGCCGAGACGCGACGCGGCCAGCAGATATACGTCCGGCTCAGTTTTGCCGACGTCGCCAGCATCGTCGACGCTGACCACGTCATCGAAATAGTCGAAAATGCCGACGTGCTTCATGGCCGGTTCGCGCAGCATCGGCGGCAATGACGTAGCCACGGCCAGTTTCGCGCCGCTCGCCTTCAACGATTCCAGATATTCGCGCGCATACGGTTTGGCTTCAACCACCGTGGCGTACATGACACGTGCCATATGGTCCCACTCCTCCATCAACGCTTCGGGAGTGTCCGACAGGCCGAATCGTGCGATTGTGTATTCGGCGATCTGGCGGAATTGCATGGCCGCGACCTTCTGCATGTAGTCGTCCGGCACCTCGATGCCGCGTTTGGCAAGGAAGTCGACGTCCACCTGATCCCACACGCCCATGGAGTCGAGTAGCGTGCCGTCAAGGTCGAAGATGGCGCCTTTGCCTTGGTTCGCCTTGGTTTCCTGTGTCATATCGGCTCCTTTGTTTTGCAATTACCGCTTTTGCGATTTGCGATTACTTTTTACGATTGAATCCGCCGTCAGTCAAGCACCGACGATTTGAGCAGTTCCTCGGCATGTTCCAGAGATGTTTCGCTTTCGCTGCCGGACAGCATGCGGGCGATTTCGTGCACGCGCTCATCCCCGCGCACCTGGCTGATGGTGGTGGCGATGGAACCATCCTTGGTTTCGCCTTTGGCAACCACATACTGTTCGTCCGCCCAGGAGGCGACCTGCGGCAGGTGCGTGACGACCAGAACCTGCGCGGATTGGGCGAGTTTGGCCAAGCGGGCACCCAGCTCCACAGCGGCCTTGCCGCCCACGCCGGCCGTCGACCTCATCGAAGATGAACGTCATCGGCGGCACGGTTCCTCCGGCCACGACATGCTTTTCAGCGGCCACCAATTCGAGCGCGAGCATCAGACGGCTCAGCTCGCCGCCGGATGCGCTTTTGCCCATCGGCAGTTGCGGGGAGCCGGGGAACGGGGTGAAGAGGAATTCGATGTCGTCCGCTCCGGTGGCGTCCAACTGTTCGCGTTCGGCCACGCGAATCTCAAGTTTCGAAGTGCCCATGGCCAGCGAGTCAAGTTCGGCGGTGACTTTGGAAGCAAGCTCCTTGGCCGCGGTCCTGCGCCGTTTGCTTACAGCCTGCGCGGCTTTTTTCGCCGCGTTAAGCAACTGCGCCCGTTTGGCTTCCAGCTGTTCGACCTTTTTCCGGGGAGGCGTCCAGATCCTCCAGATCGTATACGGCCTTGTCTCGCCATGCGATCACGTCGGACAATTCGGCCCCCATCGGCGGGTCAGCTCGTCCAGCTCGTGGATGCGCCCGTTGATGGCGTCCAAATCCTCCATACTCGCTTCGTTGTCCACTTCTCCCGACAGGCTGAACACCACGTCGGACAAATCGGTGCTGATGGAGTCGAGCCGGTCGGCGAGTTCGGAGAACACGCCTTCCACATGGATGGCGCGCAACGCCTGCGAAGCATGGTCGATCAAATCGGCCGCGCTGGACGATTCGACATCGTCCACCACCTGCGAGGCGTCCAACGCGCCCAACGCTCGCGTCACGCCTTCGGCGATCTCGGCCGCGTTTTCGATGCGGTCGCGGCGCGCACGCAATTCGTCCATCTCCCCCGGCTGCGGGTCGACACGGTTGATGCGTTCGATTGATTCGCGCAGATAATCCGCCTGCTGTCGCATGGACGATTCCTGGCTGTTGAGCCGTTCCAACCGCTCGTCCATCGCGCGCAACGCGCTCCACGACTTGCCGTAGGCGGCCAAAGCCACTTCGTCTCCCGCATAGCGGTCAAGGAATTCGCGCTGACGTGAGGTAGTCGCTATGCGCAATTGGTCGGCCTGTCCGTGAATCGTCACCAGTTCGGCGGCGACGGAGGCGAGTACGGAACGCGGCACGCTACGTCCCGACAGCATGCTGCGGGATCGCCCGGAAGCGGGCACTTTACGCGACAGAAACAGCTCGCCATCCTCCGGTTCGAAGCCGGCTTCCCGTGCCGCGGCCACCGCGGCCGGCGACGAGGCGACTTCGAACACACCCTGCGCCCACGCCTCCTGAGCGCCCACCGAAACGCGGCCTCCATCGGACGGACCGCCGGAAATCAGTCGGATCGCACTGAGCAGCATCGATTTGCCGGCTCCCGTCTCACCGGTGATCGCCGTCATACCACCTGCCGGGGCGATCAGAGCGGAACGAATCGGACCGAGATTGTGAATCTCAAGCTCTTCCAGCATGCCCGGTCACTTCCCGCTTTCCGGTTTGCCGGTTCTAGGGAACGATTGCCCATGATGTATGCCACCGGTTTTGCGCGCCTGCTCGCGCCAGCCGACGACAGGCAAATCAAATTTGGTGACGAGCCGGTTCGTGAACGGCACGCCAGACAAACGAGCCAATCGCAAAGTGCATTTCGATTCACGCACTTCGACACGTGTGCCTTTGGGCAGTGCGCGTTGACGACGGCCGTCGCAGCAGATCCAGCCATCCGACGTGGAATCCTCGAGAATGTCGATGGCGAACGTGGAGCCGGAACCGATGATGAGCGGACGTGCGAACAACGCATGCGCCGCCAACGGCACCAATTGCAAGGCTTTCACATTCGGCCACATGATCGGCCCGCCCGCGGAAAACGCGTAGGCGGTGGAACCGGTCGGCGTGGATACGATCACGCCATCGCAACCGAATGAGCTCATCTCCACGTCGTCGACACGGATGGACAATTCCACCATCTTGCCACGGTCCGCACGTTCCAAAGTGATGTCGTTCAACGCCCAGTCCTCGATGGGTTCCGTCGCGCCCGGCAGCCATACGTCGACGTGGGCGATCATACGTTCGTCGATGGAATAGTCGTGGTCGGCGATCCGACGGATCGCCTCGCTCATCTGGAAGCTTTCAAATTCGGCAAGAAAGCCGACATGCCCTAGGTTCACGCCGAGGATGGGCACTTCAGTGCAATGAACCAGTTCGGCCGCGCGCAGAATGGTACCGTCCCCGCCAAGCACGACCACGATTTCCGTGTTTTTCGGCACTACTGGCGTCTTGCTGCCGAAATCGGGCGCTTCGATATTGTCGATGATCGTCACTTCGAAATCGGCGCGCCGCAGCTGTTCGACGGCTTCTTCGACCACCGTGCCGCTTTCACGCAGACGTGTATGCGTCACTACCACCGCATGCCGGGTACCGTGCATCGCAAGCCCTTTCCGAGAACTCTCGTACATACCACGTCCTCGACGGACGCCGATGCCTACCATTGTAATCGAACAAATGAACGAATGGCGGTAGCGGGTGTCCGGACACGCCGCAGACGTTTCCGTTCGTTCACGAGCCACGTACATCCCACCCGCAAAACCTGTTCGTCGTTTTCCCACGAATCCGCCGAACAGGCCGAATGGTATGTCTCTGCACCGTTCGTCACACTACCGTCTACAATAGCTCAAGGAAACGAAGACCGTTTATACAGACAAGGAGCGAGGAACAGCATGTCCAACCTCGTCTTCGACGAGTCCTCCTCCAATCGCGAGGCCTCACATGGCTATGCCTGGTGGTTCTCCGGGGACACGTTCGAGAAGGCCATGGCGGAGGAGCGCAAGCCGCGCAAGCGCAGCCTAATGCACAGACTCACCACACATCCCGGACGTCTGACCATCCTGTACTTCATGATGTTGGGCGCATTGTCCACGCTGCTCCTGCTCACGCCCACCGCCACGCCGAAAGGCGAGCAAACGACATTCACCACCGCGTTCTTCACCGCGATCTCCGCGATTTCGACGTGTGGCATCTCCATCGTCAATTCGACGACGCATTGGTCCGCTTTCGGCCAGGCCGTGCTCATCTTCTCCGTGCAGATGGGCGGCTTGGGTGTCATGACGTTCGCTTCACTCATCGCCTTGGCCGTGAACCACCATCTCAAGGCCACGCAAAAGCTGCTGACGGCCAACGAGCTGGGCACCACGAAACTCGGCGAGATCAAGGGCGTGCTCACCGTGGTCATCGCCACCGCGTTCACCATCGAAGGCATCACGTTCGTGGCGCTGTTCCCCGGCCTGTACAAAGTCAATCATGGCAATGTGCGGCACACGCTGTGGGAATCGTTGTTCTTCGCGGTCATGGCATACAACAACGCCGGCTTCACCCCTGACGGCGCCGGCCTGCATGTCAACAATTGGGCTGTTGGCCTGCCTATCCTCGTCAGCGCGTTCTGCGGCACGCTCGGCTTTCCCGTCCTGCTTAACCTCATGCGCTCATGGCGCAACCATCGTCCGCCGAAGCGTTGGAGCCTGCATACCAAGCTCACGCTGACCACCACGTTCTGCATCGTGCTCGCCTCGTTCACCTGGTTCCTCCTCATGGAATGGAACAACAAACTGCTGTTCGCCACCGAAGGCGTGGAACCGCGGTTGTGGCATGCGATGGTGGCGGCCGTCATGCCCCGCAGTTCCGGCTTCGACCTGTCATGGATGCCGGGCGTGAGCGACGCGACGAAGGTGTTCCTGTCCATCGTCATGTTCATCGGCGGCGGCAGCACTTCGACCGCAGGCGGCATCCGCGTCACCACATTCGCCGTGATTCTGTTGACCTGCCGCGCCGCGTTCACCGGACGCCATGACGTCAACGCGTTCCATCGTCGCATCCATTCGCAAGCCGTCATGACGGCCGTGGCCGTCACCACCTCATGTCTGGCACTCGTCACCATAGTGTCCATGACATTGATGGCCATCACCGGATGCTCGCTGAGCAACGCGCTGTTCGACACCTGCTCGGCGTTCGGTCTGGGAGGCTATTCGGTCGGCGTGGCCAGCGCTTCTAGTCCAGCGGTCCTGTACATTCTCGCCGCGACCATGTTCATCGGCAGGCTCGGTCCGCTCACCATCGCCTACGCGATCTCCAGGCCGCGCAATGTGGAGCCGGTCCGCTACCCCACCGAGCAGATCGTGGTCGGCTGAGCGGATTCGTCGATACGGTTTCTATACCCGCAACTTCCTATACTTGAATCCGGAACAGAACATCGAAAGGTACGCGAACAATCATGGCTAACAACACCAGAAGCGTTCTTGTGGTAGGACTCGGCCGTTTCGGCAGTTCCGTAGCCACCACATTGGATACGATGGGACAGGATGTGCTCGCCGTCGACAAGGACGGCGAACTGGTGAACCGCTGGTCGTCGCAGATCCCCACCGTGCAGGCCGACATGACCGACGTGATGGCGTTGGAGCAGATCAACGCCTCCGATTTCGACACGGCGGTCGTAGCCATCGGCGACAGCGTCGAAGCGTCCGTCATCACCGCCGGCAATCTGCTGGACGCGGGCATCTCCGACATTTGGGCGAAGTCGGTGTCCAAGGAGCATGCGCGCATTCTGCAGCGTATCGGCGCACGGCACATCATCAACGCGGAGACCGATGCCGGCAAACGCGTAGGGCACTTGGTGTCCGGCAACTATCTGGACTACATCGAGCTTGAAGGCGCGTACAGCGTGGTGAAGATCCACACTCCCCCGCATGTCGTCGGTTACTCCATCGAGGATGCGCGCGTACATGAACGGTTCGGCATCACCGTGGTCGGTGTCAAATCGCCGGGCAAGGAATTCGAATACGGTTCGAAAGAGCTGATTATGCACCGTAACGACGAGCTCATCATCATGGGCAAGCAGGATCAGATCGACAAGTTTTTGAGGGGCTAGGCCCACGGAACATGCAAAAGGCCGGCGGTCCATATGGGATTTTTCATATGGGCCGCCGGCCTTTCATTTTTACGCTATCGATTGGCGGAGAACGGTTTACGCCACTGCATACAGCAGATACTCGATCGTTGCCCGTGCGTGCCTTCGATCGGTGAGACCGCCGTGGCGCGTACATCCAGTCCGTTGGCTTTCGCGCAGGCGGTGACGGTGTCGAGCGCCTGCTTGCGTAAGGTTTCGCTTTCCACGATGCCGTTTTTGCCGAGGTTGCCTTTGCCGACTTCGAACTGCGGTTTGACCAGCAGCACGACGTGTGCGCCGGGCGCGGCGATGCGCGCGATGACGGGAATCACGTATGTCAACGAGATGAATGACACATCGGATACGATCATGCTTGGCCGGTACGGCAGATCATCCGCTTCGACGTCGCGGATGTTGACGCCGCTCATTTCGATGATGCGCTCGTTGCCTGCGATGCGCGGGTCAAGCTGGCCGTGCCCCACGTCGAGCGCGATCACATGCGCGGCACCGCGTCGCAGAAGCACGTCGCAGAAACCGCCGGTGGACGCGCCGATGTCGAGGCAATCGAATCCTTCCGCGGAACGCAGGCCCGTCTGGGAGAACATGTCGAACGCGCCGACCAACTTGTAGGCTCCACGGGAGACGTAATCGTCTCCCAGATCGGCATCAAGCGTGTCGGCGGCCGTGACTTTGAGCGACGCTTTGGATGCGACGATGCCGTTCACCCGGACCTTGCCGGATTCGATCAGCCGTTGTGCTTTGGAGCGGCTGTCCGTGACGCCACGCTCCACCAGCGCGATGTCGAGTCGGACGACGGCACCGGAATCGTCATTCATGTTGCGCATACGCACGTGCGGCAATCAGGCGATTCGGAATTCCGGCACGATCATGCCGTCGACGCTGTGTCCGCGATCCGCCGCATCCCACATGGCGGCGCAGGCCGCACGAAGACCGTCGACGCTGGTGATGTCGGTGACGTAAAGACGATCGCCGTCGACGCACGCCTGCACGTCGCGGCAGCTCCAAGCGCCAGCCTCATGCACGACTTCGGGGGCCGGCTCGTTAAGTCCGGTCAGGTCCTTGGCGATGTAGGTCGGACGCAGATGCTCCGGAGCGAACATCAGCTCATGCGGATTGGTGACGCCGGTCAGCACGGCCAGGGAATCATAGCCGCCACGATTGCCGGCTTCGATATCGGTATCGAGACGGTCACCGATGGCGAGGCATGCTTCCTTGGCCACTGGTTCGGCACCATCATGCGCGGCAAGCAGTCGGGCTTCGTCATACATGGCGGATTCCGGCTTGCCTGCGGACGAAACCGGTTCCACACCAGTGGCGTTGATGACGGCCATGATCATGGAACCGCAACCGGGGGCGATGCCCAGCTCACGCGGAATGGTCAGGTCGCGGTTGGTCACGAAATACGTGGCGCCCTGTTCTACGGCGTAGGCGATTTGCGCCATCTGGTTCCAAGACATGTCCGGGTACCAGCCTTGGATGGCCGCGACCGGCTTGTCTTCGGCGGAATCAACCACTTCAAGACCCTGCTTGGCGACTTCCTCACGCAGATGCTGTGCTCCGAGCACAAACACTTTCGCACCTTGCGGCACCGCACGGGCCACCATACGGGCAGCCACCACGGACGAGGTGATGACCTGCCATGGTTCGACGTCAAGGTCGAAGCCCTTAAGCTGGTCGGCCACCACGGATTGCAGTCGGGAGGAATTGTTGGTGGTGTATTCCACCGTCATGCCGAGGCCTTCGGCCTTGCGGATGCTCTCTGCAGCATGTTCCACCGGATTCTTGCCGCGGTAGACCACGCCGTCAAGATCAAGCAGCGCCAGCTGGTAGGCTTCGCTCAGCGGACGGGTTGTGGATTTCAGCATTGTTTTGCCGCACCTCACTCGTTGTCGGAATCGGCTGCGGATTCGACCTCATCCTCAGTCTGGTCGTCTTCGGAGTCGCCCGCGTTTTCGCCGTCACCGGCAGGCTCGTCGTCGGACTCGGCGCCTTCCTTGGCCGCTTCGGCATCAAGCTGGGTCTCATCGTTGGTCTCGCCGTTCTCGTCGACGGCCTCGGAATCGTCCTCATCCTCGTCTTCCGGCGCATACTGGGCGTCATCTTCGGAAATGCCGAGCTTGTCCATAAGCTCGTCGTTCAATTCCTGCATGTCGTATTCGATGACCAGATCGTCGGAGGTCTCGTCCTCTTCGGCATCGGCGTACTGCAGCTCAAGCTTGTCAAGCAGCTGGTCGAGGGCCACGGCCTCATCGGAGCGTCCGGCCTGCTCGAGGAAGTACTGTTCGGCCTGCACCGCACGCATGCGGTATTCGCCGGCCAGACCCTTGGAACGGCCCAGCGTATGCACGATCTCAATGGCCTTATCCCACAGCTCGAGGTCGCCCAGCGCGCCCGCGTACACGAGGAACATCTCGGCCTTGGATTCGCCGCGCAGATACTTCGCGTCATCGCTCATGGCGGTTTCGATGGCCTTCTTCGGCTCGCCCATACCACGCTCGCAGTCGGCGATGAACGGCAGATAGTCAAGGAAACCGTTCATGCGGAACGCGGTGCGGAACTCACGCAGGGCCAGTTTGTAATCGCCCTGACGGTAGGCCACGAACGCAAGGGTCTCACGCGCGAAATCAATACGGGAAGCCTGATGCGCCACCCACTTGGCGTGTTCGAGCGCCAGCTCCGGATCCCTTTCCTCAAGCGTGTAGGCGGCGAGGATGTGCAGGCCGATGTTCTCCGCATGTTCCTTGGACAGGCCACGCAGACGCTCACGGTCATCGGTGGACAGCATGCTCCACTCGATGCCCTTGGCATCTTCGGCTCGGCCCGGGCGACGATGCGTGTACGGGTTTTGCGACGGGAAGCTCATCGTGCCGTCGGAATTGCGACGTGGCTTCGACAGGTATTCACCACGCTTCGCCTCGCGGTACTCCATCTTCTCTTCACGGGTGAATTCGCGGCGCTCCTCGCCTTCCGGACGCTGGTCGCGATCCTTGTGGAAGTCACGACGCTGGTTGTCACGGCGGAAATCCCTGCGATCGCCGTCACGACGATCATCACGACGGAAATTACGACGCTCGCCATCACGGCGCTCCCCGCGGCGGTCATCGCGGCGGAAGTCCCTGCGATCGCCGTCCTTGTGGAAATTGCGGCCGCCACGACGCTCACCATCGTCACGGCGGAAGTCACGACGGTCACCGTCATGACGGAAATTGCGACGCTCGCCATCACCATGGCGGTCGTCACGATGGAAATCCCTGCGATCGCCGTCACGACGGTCATTATGACGGAAACCGGAACGCTCGCCATCACGCTGGTAGCGCGGATTGTCGCCGCGATTGCCACGATAGCCGCCGCGGCGGTCGTCACGACGCTCGCCATCGCGGTTGAACTTGCGCGGACCGTTGTGGAAACGACGCTCCTGACCTTCGCCTTCGCCATCGCGATGGAAATCGCGGTCGCCACGACGGTATCCGCCGCCATTGCCCTTGCGATATCCGCCCTTACGGTCATCGTTGTGGAAGCCGCCGGACTTGTGTCCGTAGGACTTGCCGCCGTTGCCGCGCGGCTTGAATCCCTTGCCACCGCGGTTACCCGGCCTGCCCGAGCCGTAGGACTTGTGGTTGCCGTAGGACTTGCCGCGCGATCCGCGCTGTTCTTCTGCCATGCTGTTCCTTATTGGTCTTGAGATACTTGCGATTATTTACTTACGATTGCCTATGCGTCTCACGCCTGTTCGACGACGCCGAGCGCCTTCTTGCCGCGGCGGATGAGCACGAAACGACCATGCAGGAAGTCACCTTCCTGCAACGTCTGTTCCTCATCCTCCACGCGCGTGTTGTTGAGGTACACGCCACCGGACTTGATGGTCTTGCGCGCCTCGGAAATCGACTTGAACAGGCCTGCCTTCATACCAGCCTCGGCCACACGGTCGCCGGCTGCGACCTTGGCGAATTCCCCATCGACCTTCATGCCGTCGATAGCGGCCTCAAGCGTGGACTCATCGATGTCCGCCAGATCGCCGCCACGTCCGAACAACGCGCCGGCAGCTTCGATGGCCTGGCGAGTGGCTTCCTCGCCATGCACGAAGCTGGTGACCTCCCATGCGAGGGTGCGCTGCGCCTCACGCGCGCCCGGATTGGTCTTGCTTTCCTCGATAAGCCGTTCGATTTCGGCCTTTGGCAGGAAGGTGAACGCCTTGAGCAGGTTCTCCATCTCGCTGTCGGGACGGTTGAACCAGAACTGGTAGAACTTGTAGGGGCTGAGCATCGTGCCATCCAACCAGACGGCGTTGCCTTCGGACTTGCCGAACTTCTTGCCCTGCGCGTCGGTGATGATCGGGCTGGTGAACACGTTCACGTCCACGCCGCGCACCTTGTGGATCAGATCCAGACCGGAGGTGAGGTTGCCCCACTGGTCGGAGCCGCCGATCTCCAGCACGCAATGGTACTCGTCGAACAGGTGCAGGAAGTCGTTGCCCTGAAGCACTTGGTAGCTGAACTCGGTGAAGGAGATGCCTTCCTCGGAGTTGAGGCGACGGGCCACGGTGTCCTTGGCGAGCATGGTGCCCATACGGAAATTCTTGCCGACGTCACGCAGGAAGTCGATGACGTTCATCGAAGCGGTCCAATCGTAGTTGGACACGAAACGTACCGGATTGCTGCCTTCGGTCTCGAGGATGCCGCCGATCTGCTTCTTCAGACGATCGGCCCAGCCGGCCACGACGTCCTTCGGGTTGAGCGTACGTTCGCCCGACTGGCGCGGATCTCCGATCAGGCCGGTGGCGCCGCCGACCAACGCGATCGGATGGTGTCCTGCGGCCTGCAGGTGGTGCATGTTGATGAGCTGAACGAGGTTGCCGATGTGCAGGGAGGCGGCGGTCGGATCGAAGCCGCAATAATAGGTGATGGGCTCTCCGTTCAACGCTTCGGCGAGTCGATCCCTGTCAGTGGACTGGGAAATCAACCCGCGCCATTCCAGTTCATCGAGGACGGAATCGAAACCGGCCTCCTTGAAATCGATGACGTGAGCCATAACTGTGCTTTCTCCCTATCGAATTGTGGACATTACCGCGTTTTACGCACCCTACAGTTTCGCAGAAGACGCAGACAGCCGCGTGTGCCGTTTTCCATGTTTTTATCAAAGCGATCACGGAACATGCCGGTTAAAATCGAAAACGGAATCTCATTGACGAGAAGAAGGGAGGCCTGCATGGATCGCAAAGGCATGAAGGCCAATGCAAGGAAAGCCTATAAGAGACACTATTGGATGATAGTCGTCATCTGCCTGTTCGCTTCGGTGTTCGGTGTCGCCTACAGTTCGTCGACATGGTCGGTGAACGCCAGTTCCCCGTCCGCAACCGTGCAGGAGGATGGCACAGCGCAATCCGACAACGTGTCGAAAGTGTTGGAGAACCTGCTTGTCGGCGATGAAAGCCAGGCACGCAGGCAAGTGGAGCACAATCAGGAGCAGATCGTGCAAAACGACACCAATGCCATGATGGGGCGTAAACGCGGCGTGTTCGCGTCTCTGCTCAACTCGTTCTCATCGGGTTCGGTCATTCTGTCGATGGCCGATGCGGCCAATTCCATCGTGCATAATGACGGCGTCGCCGTGGCCGTACCGATCGTCGTGTCCCTGGCCGTTTACCTTTTCGTATGGCTGTTCGTCCAGCAGACATACCGGGTGGTCATGATGCGCATGCTGCTTGAGGGACGGACCTACGACAAACTTCCCGTGAGCCGTTTCCTCTACCCGATCACCACGCGCAAATGGTTGTCGATGGCGAAGGTGATGCTGCTCGAGAACGTGTTCCTGTTCCTGTGGACGTTCACCATCATCGGCGCGTTCATCAAACCGTATTCCTACCGTATGGTGCCCTACATCGTCGCCGAAAATCCGAATATCGGGGCACGGGAGGCCATCAGCCTGTCCAGGCGCATGATGAAGGGTCACAAGTGGGAGTGTTTCGTGGCCGACCTGTCGTTCCTTGGCTGGTGGCTGCTCAATCTGTTCACGCTCGGCTTGAGCGGCATCTTCTATTCCAACGGCTATAACGCGGCGTTTTTCGTCGAATATTACGTGCATGTGCGCGGATTGTCCAAGGATTCGGGATTGGAGGGAAGCGAGCTGCTCAGCGACGAATACCTGTACAGCAAGGCCTCCGCTGAGACATTGCATGCCGCGTATGGTGATGTTGCCGAAACGGTGGAGCAGTTGTCCAGCAATCTTGTTCCAGTGGACAAGCCAAACGGTTTCGTCGGGTTCCTGTCCGAATGGTTGGGCGTGCGTATCCTGCATGCGCGGTCGGTGACCAAGTATGAGGAGTATCGCGAGCAACTGCACCAGATCGATACCGGCAGGGAGATTCTGGACGGCGCTATCTATCCTGGTCGTCTGGCTCCGGCGCCGATGGCGTTCCGGTTCCGCGAATCCCGCACCGTCAGCTCCGATCGCAGCTATTCGTTGGTCAATCTGGTCATGATGTTCTTCATCTTCTGTTTCGTGGGATGGGTATGGGAGGTGAGCCTCGCCTTCATTTCCGAAGGAACGTTCGTGAATCGTGGCACGCTGCATGGGCCATGGCTGCCGATCTATGGCACCGGCGGAGTGATTATCCTTATTCTGCTGAAGAAGTTGAGGAAGAAGCCCTTGTTCGAGTTCCTGGCCGCCATGGTCTTGTGTGGCGGGTTGGAGTACTTCTCGTCCTGGTATCTGGAGAAGACCCACGGAGGACAACGCTGGTGGGATTACACCGGTTATTTTCTCAATCTCAATGGTCGTATCTGTGCCGAGGGTCTGCTGACGTTTGGTTTGGGCGGTTTGGCGATTGTGTATCTGCTGGCTCCTGCATTGGACAACTTGCTGAGTCGTATCGATACAAGAAAGCTCACCGTTGTGGCCGTCGTGCTTCTGGCGTTCTACTGTGTGGACCAGGCGTATTCGGCGCAGCATCCGAACATTGGTGCCGGCATCACCGATTACAAGGGGTCGGCCACATCGCAAGTGTCGTAGCCCCTATCCGATGTGATGCATAAAGGGATTTTGCCCGTCAGCGTGCGCAACGCAGGTTGGCGGGGCAAATCGTTTTTGGACACATGCTATACGACACGTGTGGCCGGTGGAAACTTACTTTCGGCGCAGCATCTCACGCACGGTTTCCATGATCTTGCTGTATTTGGTGGAGTCCGTGGAACGCATGCGTGGGAAGGAGCGGATCATACGACGTTGCTGCCAATTCAACGCGGAAGAGACAAGCTGACGCATATTGGCAACACGTTCCTGCGACGATTCCGACAAATCATGCATCTTTTCCCGGAATTCCTCTTTGCCCCACTGCCAGGAGTCTCCGGCCTTCTCCGCACGATCCTGCACCGCTTCGCTGAATTTGGCGAGACGCTCGGACAGGCCGACGATGCCCACCACGGTGACGATGGTGTCGATGATAACGACGATGGCGGCGACCGCGCATATCACGTGCACGGCAAGCAGCGGAATCATGGCGGTGAGCCGTTCGACCTGCGGCTGGACCACATCGATGATCAATACTCCGCCGAATCCGAATACGATTGCGCCGAGCAGACAGATGCGGCCTTGGATGTTGAATCGGTAATGGCTGTAATCCCACCATCTGGCGTGGAACAGCTTTTCCATGCCCCAAGAGGTGATGTATTCGAGTATGCTCGCGCCGAATGAGGAGATAAGGAAAATCTCGATGGGATTCGTGAAGTCATGCAACAGCACGATCGCAAGCACCGCGCCGCATCCGTAAATTGGGCACAACGGCCCGTTGAGGAAACCACGGTTGACCCATCGACGTTCCGAAACGGACACGAGAACCGACTCGTACACCCATCCGATAAAGGCGTACAACAGGAACCAAAGGAACAAATATTCGAGTGTGAGCGCCACAGCCATCAGCTCCTGTCCATCGGTTGTCCGGATGCGGGTTTGTCGAAACGATCGAAAGAGAGCGTTTCCTTCGTGGCGCTGATTTTGTCGGCCGCGGTGACAAGGTATCCTTCGATGTACTTCGGCGGATAGGGAGTCAATGGGAACATGTGATGTTCGATGCTGTCCCGTTCGATCTGGTTGAGTTTGAAATCCCGTATGGCGTTGCGCATGGCCGTTTCACCATGTGTGAATCCGTGTAGCCGATGGGTGCCGTTGTCCCAGTCATGCCAATCGTAAAGGAAGTAATCATGGAGCAAAGCGGCGCGAATCAACGAACGTAGATCAACCCTATTCCACAGGTGCAGTCTGTCTGCCAGCCAGACGGACAGACAAGCCACACGAATGGAATGGGCGAATGTGGTGACCACGCCATGCTGGTAGCAGACCCTTTCGATGGCCATGTGGTCATGTTCCAGAATCTCCCGGCCGTGCGCGTAGACCAGCCGTCGTATCTGCGTGCGCGTCAACAGCACCGCTTTTTGCTCCTTGCTTAATAGGGATTACTTGAGCAGGGATTCGGGCGACTTGTATGCGGAACCGTCGGACACGGAGTTGGCGAAGGCGCGTAGCTGCTCGATGGTGGTCTTAGCGGAAACGATCTGTTCGCGCACGCGCAGCGGGGAGGTGCCTCCCTTGCCGTTGCGGGCGGAGACGGAGCCTTCGGTGGACAGCACTTCACGCACCTGCGGGGCCTTGTCCGCCGGCAGGAAGTCCTTGAACACGTTGATGAAGTCCTCGTCGGTCAAGTCCCACAGCTCCTGGCCACGGTCTTCGGCGATTTTGACGCATGCGCCGGAAAGCTCGTGCGCGTGACGGAACGGCACACCGTTCTTGACGAGCCATTCGGCGATGTCGGTGGCGAGGGCGAAACCGGTCGGGGCTTCGGCTTCGAGGCGTTCCTTGTCGAAGACCATGGTGGCGACCATGCCGGTGAATGCCGGCAGCAGCACTTCAAGCGTGTCCACTTGGTCGAATACGGCTTCCTTGTCTTCCTGCAGGTCGCGCGCGTAGGCTGTCGGCAGGCCTTTCAAGGTGGCGAGCAGGCCAGTCAGGTCGCCGATGAGTCGTCCGGACTTGCCGCGAGTGAGTTCGGCGATGTCCGGATTCTTCTTCTGCGGCATGATGGACGAGCCGGTGGAGTAGGCGTCATCAAGACGCACGAACGCGAATTCCTGGGTGTTCCAGATGATGATCTCTTCGGACAGGCGGCTCAGATCGACACCGGCCATGGCGGCGATGAAGGCGAATTCGGCGACCAGATCACGGCTGGCGGTGCCGTCGATGGAGTTGGCGGTCACCTTGGAGAAGCCCAGCTCACGGGCCACAGCCACCGGTTCGAGTCCAAGGGTGTTGCCGGCGAGGGCACCGGAGCCGTACGGGCTGGCGTCGATGCGCTTATCCCAATCGGCGAGACGTTCCACGTCACGCAGCAGCGGCCACACGTGGGCCATGAGCTGGTGGGCAAGCAGAACCGGTTGGGCGTGCTGCATATGCGTACGTCCCGGCATGACGGTGCGACCGGCTTTTTCGGACTGCTCGATCAGTGTTGCGGCGAGACCGAGCAGCATTTTGGCGATGATGCGGCTGTGGCGGCGCAGCCACATGCGGATGAGCGCGGCGATCTGATCGTTGCGGGAACGGCCGGCGCGGAGCTTGCCGCCGAGTTCGTCACCAGCGATCTGGAGTAGACCGCGTTCGAGTGCAGTGGCCTCGTCCTCGTCATCCTCGATCGGAGCGAACGCTCCGGAATCCACGCGGCGCTGCAGCTCGTCAAGGGCGTCTTCCATGCGCTGCAGCTCATCGGCGGTCAGCAGTCCGGCGCGGCCCAGTGCACGGGCATGGGCGCGCGAACCGGCGATATCGTCATCGGCGAGCCGCCAGTCGAATTGGGTGGACTTGCTCAGCCGTGCGAGTTCCGGCGACGGCCCAGACTTGAAACGGCCGCCCCACAGGGCAAGATGCTCACCATTAGTAGTGCTCTCGGTCATTATTTTTCCAAATCTCCTTGCAGATATGACTGAGGGAGAGCTTACCAGTCAGGATGGTCCCGACGGTACGCTCTCCCCCATTATCAAGACGATTCACAACGTGAATCCGGATGATGCTTACTCGACGCTGTTCTCCGGAACCTCGATGCCGTTGCCGAACTTGACGTCGCGGGCTGCGGCCACGCGGCTCGGCAGACCATAGATGTCGATGAAGCCGTTGGAGGACTTCTGGTCGAAGCTGTCGCCGGAATCGTAGGTGGCCAGGTTGTAGTCGTACAGCGAGCTGTCGGAGCGACGGCCGGCCACGACGGCGCGGCCACCGTGCAGAACCATGCGAATCTCGCCGGAGACGTACTTCTGGGTGTCTTCGATGAAGGCGTTCAGGGACTGGGTTGCCGGGGAGAACCACTGCGCGTCGTAGACCAGTTCGGCCCAGCGCTTATCGATGTCGCGCTTGATGCGGTGCTGCTCGCGTTCGAGGCAGCAGTTCTCGAGTTCCTGGTGGGCGGTGATCAGCGCCACTGCGCCCGGAGCCTCGTACAGCTCGCGGGACTTGATGCCTACCAGACGATCCTCAATCAAATCGATACGGCCGATGCCCTGCGCGCCTGCACGACGGTTCATCTCTTCGATGGCCTGCAGCGGAGTGACGTCATGACCGTCGATCTTGACCGGGACGCCCTGCTTGAATTCGATGACGACCTCATCCTCGACCGGTGGGAACGCCGGATCGTCGGTGTAGGAGTAGCAGTCCTTGGTCGGACCGTTCCACGGATCCTCGAGGAAACCGGTCTCGATGGCGCGGCCCCACACGTTCTGGTCGATGGAGAACGGGCTCTTCTCGGTCTGCACGATCGGCAGCTTGTGTTCCTTAGCGAAGGCGATCTCGACGTCGCGGGTCAGAGACAGGTCGCGAATCGGGCTGATGGCCTTCAGCGTCGGGTCGATGGAGGCGATGGAGACCTCGAAACGAACCTGATCGTTGCCCTTGCCGGTGCAGCCGTGGGAAATGGTGTCAGCGCCGAACTGGTGGGCGGCACGGACGAGATGCTTGGAAATCAGCGGACGGGAGATGGCGGAGACCAGCGGGTACACGCCTTCGTACATGGCGTTGGCCTTCAGGGCCTTCATGCAGTATTCGTTGGCGAATTCATCACGGGCATCGACCACGTAGGCTTCGACCGCACCGCATGCCAGCGCGCGCTGCTTGATGGTTTCGAGGCTTTCGCCGCCCTGGCCGACGTCGAGGGACACGGCCACAACATCCTTGCCGGTGCGTTCCTTCAGATACGAAATGGCGACGGAGGTGTCAAGACCACCGGAGTACGCCAGGACGAGACGATTCTGATCGCTCATGGTTTCCCTTTCTAACATCCAACGTTATTCATCAGTATATGCACAGCTCTGTATATTTATGCATATTTGGTGCGTCGTGTCCACTATATGGCTATTCACGCTTTGGAAGCGACATCAAGCAGCCATTGCGCACGCCGTTTGGCGACATCATCCTCGGAGCAGATAACCATGACCGTGTCATCTCCGGCGATGGTGCCAAGCACGCCTTCGATGGGCTGCTTATCGATGACGCTGGCCACATATTGCGCGGCGCCGGATGGCGTGTGCACGACCACGAGATTACGTGCCGCGGCCACGGATGTGACCAGTCCGGACAGTACCCGGCTAATCTGCTGCTCGGTTTTGGCGTCCGGGTTAGAAGCCGGATGTTCATCAATGTTCTGTTTGCCGACGGCGTAGGCCACGGTTCCGTCGGCAAGACGGGTCTTCGTGGCGTGAATCTCATCGAGATCACGGCTCAGCGTGGCCTGCGTCACCTCGATGCCCTGGTCGGCGAGAATCTGCGACAGTTGCGATTGCGAGGTGACGATGCGCGTCAGCAGCGCCTGCTCAATGGCGCTCAGTCGAGCGGTTCGTGTGGCAGGACGATGCAACGCGGGAGTGTGGTCAGCCATCAGACCAGCAGGCTTTCATCGCCACGGGCCTTGCCGGCCAACCAGGTCAGCAACGCCTTCTGGGCGTGCAGACGGTTGCCTGCCTCATCCCAAACCACGGACTGAGGACCATCGATAACCTCGGCGGTGACCTCCTTGCCGCGATATGCAGGCAGGCAGTGCTGGAAGATGGCGTCGTCCTTGGCCTTGGCCATGAGTTCGGCGTTCACCTGGTAATCCCAGAACGGCTTGGAACGGACAGCGTATTCCGCTTCCTCGCCCATGGAGACCCACGTGTCGGTGAAGACGCAATCGGCTCCGGCAACAGCCTCATTCGGATCAGTAGTGACGAGGATGGAGCCGCCGGTCTCAGAGGCAATCGCTTCGGCATCGGCAACGATCTGCGGATCCGGCAGGTATCCGTACGGTCCTGCCACACGCACGTTCATGCCCGCCACAGCGCCGCCGAGCAGGTAGGAGTTGGACATGTTGTTGGCCGCGTCGCCAAGATAGGCGATGGTCTGGTTCTTGAGGTTGTCTACACCGCCGCGATGTTCCGCGATGGTCTGGAAGTCAGCAAGAATCTGGCACGGATGGAATTCGTCGGTCAGTGCGTTCACCACCGGATGGGTGGAGTACTTGGCCATTTCCGCAACACGGTCCTGACCAAAGGTGCGCCACACCACGCCGTAGGCCATACGGTCAAGCACGCGAGCCGTGTCGGCCACCGGTTCGCCACCGGCCCAGCTGGGAGCCGGACTTGTCAATGACCAGCGGATAGCCACCGAGTTCGGCCACGCCAATGGAGAAGCTGGAGCGGGTACGGGTACTGGGCTTGTCGAAAATCACGGCGATGCCCTGCGGGCCAGCGAACGGCTGGTGATAGAAACGGTTCTTGTGGAACTTGATGGCCAGTTCCAGCACCTGCTTCTGTTCTTCGTGGTTCAGATCGTCATCGCGCAGCATATGGCGCAGTTCAGGGGTTGCCATTGGTATAGAGGCTCCTTTCAAATTCTTCGGGTTCGTCCGAGATCAGTCGTTAGGCAGGTCGGACGGAATCTTGGCGAGGATGGACACCGCTTGATCGACGTCCTGAGCAGTGATGACCAGCGGCGGGGCGAGACGCAACGCATTCGGAGCCACCGCATTGACGATGAGACCGTGTTCCAAAGCCCAGTTCATGGCCGCATGCGAGCAGGGGTGGGCAAGTTCGATGGCGTCGAGCAGGCCACGGCCACGCACGGAGACGAACAGCGGATTACCGCAGGAGGCGATACCGTCGCGCAGCTGCTTGCCGCGTTCTTCGGCGTTGTCCACGAGGTTGTCCTCTTCGATGACTCCCAGCGTTGCCAATGCCGCCGAAGCGCCCAATGGATTGCCTGCGAAAGTGGAGCCGTGGGAACCCGGGGTGAACAGCGCGGACAGTTCGGCGCCGAAGGAAATCATGCCGCCCATCGGGAAACCACCGCCAACGCCCTTGGCGAAAGTGACGATGTCCGGGGTCACACCGCCGGAAAGATCCTCACGCTGGAAGGCGAACCATGCTCCGGTGCGTCCGATGCCGGTCTGCACTTCGTCGATGATGAGGAGCGCCTTATGTTCGTCGCATAGTTTGCGGGCGGCCTTCACATAGTCCGCTCCGAGCGGCATCACACCGGCCTCGCCCTGGATAAGCTCCATGATGACGGCCGCGACCGGCCCTTTGCCGTACTTGCCTTGGCCGGTTTCGGCGAAAGCGTCGTGCAAGGCTTCGACGTTGCCGGCCTCCACAAATTCGATGTTCGGTACCAGCGGCTCGAATTTCTCACGGATGGCGGGCTTCCACGTTGCGGACAGCGCGCCCATGGTACGCCCATGGAAGCCATGGGTCATGGCGATGATACGCGCCGGTTTGCCTCCAATGGCAGGCGATGCGCCCGGCAAGGTGCGGCCATACAGTTTGGCGAGTTTCAGTGCTGCCTCGTTGCCCTCCGCTCCGGAGTTGCCGAAATACACATGAGATCCCTCGGGGGGCGCCGGCAAGCTCAATGAGCTTCGACGCCAGTTCAATCTGCGGTTCCGTGGCGAAGTAGTTGCTCACATGAGCGGCTTTGGCTGCCTGCTCGCTGACGGCCTTCACCCATTTCGGGTGGGCGTAGCCGAGTGCGTTCACCGCGATGCCCGCAAGGAAATCGAGGTATTCATTGCCATCGACGTCCCAGATATGCGCACCTTCTCCATGGTCCATAACACGCAGCGGAGTACCGAACACGTTCATGTGCACCCGGGAGTACTTCCCCAGCCACTTGGCGTCCTCACTGCCGAGGTTTTCCAACTGTTCAGTTGCCATACGAACTCCTCATTTCAATACCGTCTTCGGGAACGACCATGGTTCCAATGCCGTCTGTGGTGAAAATCTCATTCAGGATGGAATGCGGCTTGCGTCCGTCGATGATATGGGCGCGTGGCACGCCTCCATCGATGGCCCTGACGCAGGCCTCCATCTTGGGACGCATGCCGCTCTCCAAATCCGGCAGCATATCACGTAGGTTCTCCACGCCGATGCGTCCGATCAAAGAGTCCTTGTCTGGCCAATCGGCGTACAAGCCATCCACATCAGTCAACACGACCAGCTTGCTGGCTCCAAGGGCCGCGGCAAGGGCGGCCGCGGCGGAGTCGGCGTTCACGTTGAGCACTTCAGTGGCATCGTCTTCATTCGGAGCCACGGAGGAAACCACCGGAATACGTCCAGCGTTGATTAGATCCTCCACGGCGGACGCGTCGACGCTCACCACGTCGCCGACCAAGCCGATATCGGTGGGCTTGCCGTCAATGACCGGTTTGCGCTGCATGGCCGAGAACAGGGCGCCGTCCTCGCCGGACAGGCCGACCGCGAATGGACCGTGCGCGTTGATCAGGCCAACGAGTTCACGGGACACCTTGCCGGTCAGCACCATGCGGACCACATCCATGGCTTCCGGAGTGGTGACACGCAATCCGCCCTTGAATTCGGACTTGATACCCAGGGCCTTAAGCATTTGGGATATCTGCGGACCGCCACCGTGCACCACGACCGGGTGCAGTCCCACCTGGCGCAGGAACACCATGTCTTCGGCGAAGCAGGCTTTCAGATGATCGTCGATCATCGCGTTGCCGCCATATTTGATGACGATGCGTTGTCCGGCGAATTCCTCCAGCCACGGCAGCGCTTCGATAAGCACTTCCGCCTTCTGGTCGGCGCGCAGGTCGGTGTGCACGTCGAAGTGGAATCCAGGTCCTTTGAGTTCTTTGGCCATTCCTATTCGATCAGCTTTCGTAGTCAGCGTTGATGTGTACGTATTCGTGGGTCAGATCGTCGGTCCAGACGGTCGCTTCCGCTTCTCCGGCGTTCAGGTCGATGTCGATGTGCACCTCGCGTGGGGTCATGTCCACTTCGGAGCGGTCGCGTCCGGCTCCGCCGTTTTCGCAGATGCGTACGCCGTTGACGTCCACCGTGACCTTTTCGGAATCGTATGGTGCGACGTCGGGCGGCACGGTGCCGAGGGAGCTGACGATGCGGCCCCAGTTCGGATCGTTGCCGGAGATGGCGCATTTGAGCAGATTGGACGCTGCGACCGCGCGACCGCATGCCAGAGCGGCTTCTTCGGTGGTCGCGCCGGTAACTTTGACACGGATGTCATGGCTTGCGCCTTCGCCGTCGCCGATGATCTGGCGAGCGAGCGAGGCGGTGGCCTTGGCCACAAGCTCTTTGAACTCGTCCGGGTCCGGTTCGATGCCGGACGCGCCGGAAGCCAGCAGCAACACGGTGTCGTTGGTGGACATGCAGCCGTCCACGTCGATGCGGTTGAACGACATTTCGACTCCGGCGTTCAAGGCGGCTTGAAGCTGTCCGGCGGTCACGACGGCATCGGTGGTGATGACGCACAGCATGGTGGCCAGCTGCGGGGCGATCATGCCGGAACCCTTGACCATGCCACCGATACGGAAGCCGTTGGAACCTTCCAGCTCGACGGTTTTCGGCTTGGTGTCGGTGGTCATGATGGCGTGCGACGCATCGGCTCCGGCTTCGGCGGTATCGGCAAGGGTTTCAAATGCCTTGTCCGCGCCGGACAGCACGTTGTCGAGCGGCAGCAATTCGCCGATGAGACCAGTGGAACATACGGCCACGTCTTCGGCTTTGGCGCCGATGAGGCCGGCGACCTTTTCAGCGGTGGCCTTGGACTGCTCGTATCCTGGCTTGCCGGTGCATGCGTTGGCGCCGCCGGAGTTCAGAATCACGGCCTTCACATGGCCGTCGGATACGATGTTCCTCGACCACTGCACAGGGGCCGCGCAGAAACGGTTCGAGGTGAACACGCCTGCAGCCGCGTCGAGCGGGCCGTTGTTGACCACGAGGGCCAAGTCCTTCTTGCCTTCGACGGATGAAATACCAGCCGCCACGCCGGCGGCGGAGAAACCTTGTGCAAATGTAACGCTCACGGTGCTACTCCGATCTTGGTCAGGCCCGCGTCTTCCGGCAGGCCTAGTGCGATGTTCAGTGATTGGACCGCTTGTCCGGCGGTACCACGATTGAGGTTGTCGATGGCGGCAAAAGCGTAGATGCGGCCGGCCTTGCGGTCGGTGACGACCTGCAGGTGGGCTGCGTTGGAGCCGATGATGTTGCCGGTGGCGGGCAGTGTGCCCTCGGGCAGCAGCACCATGAAGTCCTGACCTTCATAGGCCTTGGACCATACGGCGCGAATCTCCTCATCGCTCAGTGTCTTGGCCTTGTCCGTCATGCGGGCGGACACGGTGGCGAGGATACCTCGGGACATGGGGGCGAGAATCGGTGTGAAGCCGAGCGTGAATTCGCTGGCTTCGGCCGCGCTCTTGCCGGCCGCGTGGGCGAAGTTCTGCAGGATTTCGGGAATGTGGCGGTGCTTGCCGCCCACCGAATACGGCAGGGCGGATTGCAGGGCCTCGGCGGCAAGCAGGTTGGTGCGCTTGAGATTCTTGCCGGCACCCGAGTATCCGACGACCAGATCGGCCACGATATCCTGCGATTCAACCAGTCCTTCGGCGATGCCGGGCTGGAGGGCCAGCGTGGTGGCGGTGACGTTGCAGCCAGGACCTGCGATGCGCTTGGTACCAGGAAGCGCCGCACGCTGGCGGGTGTAGGAGCCGTCCGCAGCTTTGCCGGTGATGAGCTCGGGCATGCCGTAGGTCCAATGCTGGTAGAAGTCACCGCCGTAGAACGCGTCCCACGCGCTCTTCTCCTCAAGACGGTGGTCTGCGCCCAAATCCACCACCACGGCATTCGGGTCAAGCTGGGAGGCCAATGCTCCGGAAGCGCCATGAGGCAATGCCAGGATGATCACGTCATGGCCGTTGAGCACTTCCGGCGTGGTGTCCTCGACCACGAGGTCCGCCAACTGCGGAATGTGCGGCATATGCTTGCCAAGCTTGTCCCCCACCGAAGAATGTCCGGCGACGCAGGTCACTTCGAAATTCGGGTGTGCCGCGAGTATGCGCAGCGCCTCACCACCCGCGTATCCAGTCGCGCCGGCCACGGCTACCGTGTATTTGGCCATGTCACGTCTCTTTTCCTTGACTCGTTGAAACACATTCAGCATACACTTTATGCACTACATTGCATAATTATGCAGTTCAATCGTGTCGGATAGTGGTCACCGCCCATAACGGGACCGTTCAGACGAACATAAAAAGATTGGTTTCAGGCGGAAATCGAGCTGGAATCACCACTTTGTCCACTGCCACCGAACATGTACTGCATCATCTGGTTATACAAATCGGCTGTGGAAATGCCGTGAACCGTCATCCAAATCACCGCAATGGTGTACAGCACGTTGATAATCAGCGCTGCCACGCCAAGCGCGTAGCCTTTCATATGCAGTTTTTTGGTACGCCACATGGCGATGGCGCCCATCACCGCAGGGATGACCGGTACCGGCAGGAATAGTGCGAACACGAACGAGATGATCGCATAGCTATCCCAATGGCCGTACAGGGGGTTCTGGCTGGGATCATTCGGGTTGATGGGATATATGCCGGGCTGTTGGTATGGATTCGGCCCATACTGGTTTGGCCCGTATTGATTTGGTCCATACTGATAGCCATTGGGCTGGCCTGATTGCTGCCGTCCCGATGCATCATATGGATTCGCCGGATACCCGTTCTGCATATACGGATTCGTCTGCGGCCGCTGCGCCGTTTGTTGTGCATCGTCCGCCGGCTTGGGCTGGTCGGGAGCCCCATACATGTATGGATTGTAGTTCGCCGGATACTGGTTGGACATCGCGCCATATTCAGGCTGGTTGTACTGTCCGAATTCCGGCTGTGCCGACTGGTCCGACGGCGAAGACGACGAAACCGGAGCAGCCCCGGCCGCCTCCTGCCCTTCGTCGGGGTTGATCGGCTGGTTCTGCTCCGGTTCGTTCATGTCGTCCTCTTTATCTTTTTGGTTACTTCGATGGACTTGACGTGTCAGGCACGCAGTTGCGCGCCCAGCTTCGCGGCCGCATCCACGATGCGCTTGCGAATGGCTTCGCTGTCCTCGGAGGTCAGCGTCTTGTCCTCAGCGCGGAACGTGACGGCGTATGCGAGGGACTTCAATCCCTCACCCAGCTGGTCGCCGGTGTACACGTCGAACAGGTCGATGCTCTCCAAGCTGTTGCCGGCGGCTTCGACGATGGTCTTCTCGAGTTCGGCGGCGGTGACGTCCGTCGACACAGTGAAGGCCAGATCCTGCTTGACCGGCGGGAAGGTGGAAATCGGCTTGGCCTGCACCGGCTTGCCGCTCAAGGTGGCGAACAGCGCGGTCAGGTTCAGTTCGAACGCGGCGGAATGGGCCGGGAAGCCCAACGCTTCGTTGACATGCGGGTGAAGCTCGCCGACCATGCCGACGAACGTGTCACCTGCCATCACACGTGCCGCACGGCCCGGATGCCACTGCGCGGGTACGTCCTCAGCCTTCGGCTGGTCTAACGTGAGCTTTGCGCCGATGCGGTCGGAAATACGCTGCACGGCTTCGACTGCGTCGGACCAGTCCACGGCGCGGCGATCGCCCATCCAGCCGGAGTCGACGGCGTTGCCGGTCAGAATGCCGGCGACGTGCATCGGCTGGTCCGGCAGACCTGCGTCAAGCGCGGCCAACTGCTCGTCGGTCGGCTTGACGGCACCCGGCAATGCCGGAATCGCCGGAGCGTTCGGATCCCACAGGTAGACGTGTCCGATTTCGTACAGCGACACGTTTTCCACGCCACGGCGCAGGTTACGCTGCACGGTCTGCGCGAGGGTCGGGATGATGTCGCGACGCAGGAACGGGCGATCGCCGGCCAGTGGGTTGGCAATTTCGACGCTGACCTTCTTGGTGGCGTCGGCGTCAAGTGCGAAGTTCTTGTAATCTTCGTCGCCCACGAACGGATAGCTCAGGGTCTCCACCATGCCGTATTCGGCGAGTTCGTCGGCCACCTGGCGCTTGCGCAGCTGTTCGGCGGTCAGTCCGACCTTGCCTTCGACCGGTGCCGGCGGCACGGTGACCGGAATCTCATCGTAGCCGACCAGACGGGCCACTTCCTCCACCAGATCGCACGGTTCGTTGAGGTCCGGACGCCAGCTCGGCGGAGTCACGGAGAACTCACCGTTGCCACCGCCGGCCACAGTGCAGCCGATATCGGTGAGAATGTCGCTGATGGTGTTCACGTCAGTGTCCAGTCCCGCCACGCGGGCCACTTCGGACGCCTTGAACAGAATCGGACGACGATTGCAGACGGTGTTGTAATCAGTCGGGTGCTCGCTCGGCTCGCCGTTGCCGTACTTGACCAGAAGCTCGGCGGCCATCTGGGCGGCAGCCGGCTGCAGCTGATCATCCACGCCACGCTCGAAACGACGGGACGCTTCGGACGGAATCTTGTGACGACGTGCGGAACGCGCGATCGATACTTGGTCGAAATGAGCGGATTCCAGCAGGATGTTCTTAGTTTCAGCAGTGACCTCGCCATACAGGCCGCCCATCACGCCGGCGATGCCAAGCACACGAGAGCCACGCTCGCCGTTCGGCGAGTCGGTGATCAGCAGGTCTTCGACGCTCAGGTCATGATCCTTGCCGTCCAATGTGGTGAGCTTCTCACCTTCGTTGGCGCGGCGCACGACGATCGGTCCTTCAATCTTGTCCAGATCGTAGGCATGCATCGGCTGGCCAAGATCAAGCATCACGTAATTGGTGACGTCCACCGCCAAAGAGATGGAGCGCATGCCCGCGCGGATTAGGCGGCGGCGCATCCAGTTCGGCGTGTGGCTTGCCGGGTCGAAACCACGCACGGCGCGCGCGTAGTAGCGATCGCAGCCGACCACACCGTGAATCGGATTCTTGTCGTCGACAATCACTTCGATGTCGCTCTTGACACCTTCCGGCAGACCCTGAGTGACGGGCGCCTTCTTGCCGAGGGCGGTTGCCGGATCAGTGTAGACGGCGCCAGTGGAATGGTGGTATTCGCGGGCCACGCCACGGTAGGAGAACGCGTAGCCGCGATCCGGGGTGATGTTGATTTCCAGCAGCGGCTGGTCCAGGTGCAGCAGATGCATGGCGTCATCGCCCGGCTGGAGCTTTTCGTATTCCTCCGGGGTGAAGCCGTACTTGCGTAGCAGGATGATGCCGTCGTGGTTATCACCCAGACCAAGCTCGCGCTCGGAGGCGCACATGCCGTTGGAGATGTGGCTGTAGGTCTTGCGCGGTTCGATCTTGAAATCGCCTGGCAGCACGGCGCCCGGCAGGGTCACGACAACCTTCTCGCCGGCTGCCATGTTCGGAGCTCCGCAGATGATGCCGCGTGGCACCTTGTTGCCGTTTTCATCGGTCTCGTTGTATTCGTCGCCGACGTCCACATGACACCAGTTGATGATCTTGCCGTTCTTCTGCGGTTCCGGAGTGGCGTCGACCACATAGCCGACGACAATCGGGCCGGTGACCTGGGAGGTGTGGATCTCTTCCTCTTCGAGGCCGACCTTCACCAGATCCTTGGCAAGCTGTTCATACGTAAGGCCTTCCGGAACCTCGACATGGTCCTTGAGCCAATCAATGTCAACCATTGGCATGGGTCAATCACTCCCCCATCACAAACTGTTCGCTGAATCGCACGTCGCCTTCCACCAGGTCGTGCATGTCGTTGATGTCGTGGCGCAGCAGCAGGGTACGTTCCACGCCGACGCCGAAGGCGAAGCCGGTGTAGACCTCAGGATCGAGGCCCGCAGACTTCAGCACGTTCGGGTTGACCATGCCGCAGCCGCCCCATTCAAGCCAACCGGCGCCGCCCTTCTTATCGGGGAACCACAGGTCGAGCTCGGCGCTCGGCTCGGTGAACGGGAAGTAGCTCGGACGCAGACGGGTTTTGGCTTCCGGGCCGAACATGGCCACGGCAAGCTTGTCGAGCACGCCCTTCAAATCGGCCATGGTCAGATGCTTGTCCACGGCGAGGGCCTCCACCTGATGGAACACCGGGGTGTGGGTGGCGTCAAGTTCGTCGGTACGGAACACACGGCCCGGGCAGGCGATGTACAACGGCACGCCACGGGTGATGAGTCCACGGACCTGATCGGACGAGGTCTGGGTGCGCAGCACCATGTTGGAGCCGACGAAGCCCGCGGCGTCCTTGGCCTGATTGCCCTTGACGTAGAAGGTGTCCTGCATCTGGCGGGCCGGATGGTCCGGACCGAAGTTCAGCGCGTCGAAGTCATACCATTCGGTTTCCACTTCCGGACCGTCGGAAATCTGCCAGCCCATGGAGATAAAGAAGTCCTCGACATCCTCCATCAGCTTCGGCAGCGGATGGCGGGCGCCAAGCGGCTTGCGGTTGACCGGCAAGGTCATATCCACGGTTTCGGCAGCAAGCTCGCGGGCCTCTTCTTCGGCCTTGACTTGCTTTTCCTTGGTGCCGAACGCACGACCGAAGTCGGCGCGAAGCTTGCCCATGAGCTTACCGGCGTCTTTCTTCTGGTCCTTCGGCAACGCGCCGATGGCCTTGCTGGCCTGCGTCATCGCGGATTCCGCTCCGGCGTACTGCGTCTTGATGGCTTTCAATTCCTCCATTGTGGAGGCGTTTTCGATTTTCGCGATGCCCTCGGCAACCGCATCGGTTACCGCTTGGGCGTCGAATACCGCACCCTCTGCCACGAGATACCTTTCTTATCAACCGTTTGTTTTACGCATAAAACGCGCAATTCCAACGTTTTTACGACTTCACATTCTTTCAACATGACTCGACATAGCCAAGCTCAGCAGCATCACCGCCGCACTGGTGCCGAGATTGACGCGATTCCGCCTTGCCGTAGATGGGAATCGACACGATTCTGTCGACGCGTTCCAACACATCCTGGGTCAGCCCGCGCGCCTCGTTGCCGAACAGCACCGTCTTGGCCTGTGCAAGCGACTGCGGCACGGCAAGCACGTCCGTAAGCGGTTCCGGCGGCCGTGCATCGGTACCATACACGTCGGCGGCGTACACGGCGAGTCCACGTTCCGCACACCAATCGAAATACTCGTCCGTGCCCATGGAGACGACCGGCAGATGGAACAGCGAGCCGGCAGTGGAACGAATCACCTTCGGGTTGAAGATGTCCACGCAGTCGTCCACCAGCACCACGCCCGCGCAACCGGCCGCATCCGCGGAACGAATCACGGTGCCGGCGTTGCCCGGATCGCGCACCTGCCAGAACGCGGCGACCATCGTGCGTTCGTCGAAATCGCCATCAATGACGGCGGAATCGAGGAAAGCGCGCATGTCGGCGACGGCGAGCACTCCCTGCGCGTCGGAGCTCATGTGCTGCATGACGGCATGCGTCACCTTATGCACGTAAGCACCGGCCTGCATGGCCTTGCCGGCCATCTGCGCCACGGTAGGCGTGATGAAAGCCGCGTCCGGCTCGGCAGAGACGACCTCCACATACAGATCCTCGACGATGTCGGGATGCCAGGAGAGCAGTTCACGTACCGACTGCGGTCCTTCCACCATGAACCTGCCGGACCGCTTGCGGCCTTTCCTGTCGGCAAGTTCGGAGACCCTGCGGACGCGTTCGGCCCTTGGGTTTGCAATGACTTCGGATTTCATAGGCATACGCGTTAGCCTAACACCTTCGAAGCGGTTGGCGACGCGGCCATGTCATGTTTCGAGGCGTCCAGAAAACATCCAGCCACATCCCAGCGCGAACAAAGCGTCTTTCTGTTGTATGCCAGATACAACTTTTACCATCAGCATAAACGCCGATCGCGAGCGGCGCGGAACCATCAATCGCTCATATCTATCGAAACACATAAGGAAACAGCCATGTTCGTCGTCAAAAACGCATGGAAAAGCGTCACCCGCAACAAGGGACGCAATATGCTCATCATCGTCATCGTGACCATCATCGCCGCTGCCGCCACAATCGGCCTATCCATCCGGCAGGCGGCCGCCACCGCAAGAAGCAGCGGATTAGATAACACCACCGCCACCGCGCAGATCAGCCTTGATCGCGGCAAACTCATTTCCGAATCGCGCGAGCAGTCCAAGTCGGATTCCGATTCGTCCGATGCTTCCGCCAAACCTGACTTCGACGCCATGCGTTCCGCTTTGGCCGACAAGCAGTTTTCGCTTGCCGACTATCAGAAGTACGCGAAGGCTTCATCCGCGGTGAAATCCACTATTATATGGAGACCACGGGGTTGGCGGCGACCGACGATTTCCAGCCGGTCACCGATTCGTCCGGTTCGGATTCCTCCAGCTCGTCCGGCTCGTCCAATATGAAGGATTCGTCTGATACCGCCGGTACGGATAACGGCACCCGTCAGGATGAACAGTCCGGTGGCCCCGACGGACAAATGGGCGACGTCGCGGGCAGCAAAGACGGCGCGGGCATGGTCAGCGGCGATTTCTCCCTAATCGGCTTCTCCAGCGACGAGGCCGTCGCCAACGCCTCCAATGGCAGCTTCACGATGGTGAAGGGCAAGGTGTTCGGCTATGACGCGAGCAGTGATGGCGATGCCATCATCTCCAAATCGCTCGCCGACCGTTCCTGACAATCCAATCGCACGTTTTTCCTGGAAAGGACCTCCCATGACAACGAATTCCGCGAATACCGCCAATACGGCAATCGCAAAAGAAGCCGTCGAGACCAACGGCGCACAATCGCAGCAGACCGACCCGCCTACGCTGCAGCTGGATAACGTCAGTTATGCCTACACCAAAGGCGGCAAACGCGTGCTGAAAAACATCAGCCACGATTTCCAAGCCGGCAAAGTGCATGCCATCACCGGACCGTCCGGAGCGGGCAAAACCACGCTGCTATCACTGATCTCGGGACTGGCGAATCCCACGGAAGGGATGGTGCTGGTCGACGGCACCGACCTGTCGGAACGAGACCGATACCGTTTTCGCAGCCATGACAGCGGCGTGATCTTCCAAAGCTTCAACCTGCTGCCGAACCTTACGGTGGCGGAGAACATCATCCTGTCGATGGACGCGTCCGGCAAATCGTTCGACAAGCCGAAGAAAGCAATCGTCGAAGAATTGCTCAAACAGGTGCATCTGCCGAAGGAATACGCGAACGAGCGGATTCTGCACCTGTCCGGCGGCGAACAGCAGCGTGTGGCGATCGCCCGCGCGTTAAGCCATGGTCCTTCCATCATCGTCGCGGACGAGCCGACCGGCAATCTCGATCCGGCCACGCAGGACGACATCATGGGTATTTTCCGAACGTTGGCGCATGATGGGCATCGTTGCGTCATCATTGTGACGCACAGTCCGGAAGTGGCGAAGACGTCCGACGAGGTGTTCGAGCTGGCTCCCATCAGGCGTCGCAGATAAGCGTCGGCAGCTTCTCGAAAAGAAATACGGCATGCGTCCCCATGCAACGGACACGCATGCCGTATTTTTTCCTGTTTCGGTTGGACGGTGGCGTTATGATTGGGCGCGTCGAAGTACAGGGGGTGCCGAATACGGCTGAGACGGGCGACCGCCCGGACCCTTGACCTGATCAAGGTAATGCTTGCGTAGGAACAGTACCGGCAAAACGCGTCGCGTCCCGTAAAGACGATCTCCGTTGTATTTCGGCACCCAATGGAAGTCGAGAAGGGACACCATGGCCAACGAAAAGCCATCGACGCAGACGCAGACGCACGGCGATGCCGCAACCAGAAAGAAAACCGAAACGAGCGTGGCGGAAGCCGGTTCGTCAGCCGAAAAGAAGGTCACGCCGAAGAACGCCCTGCTGGGATTGCAGCATGTGCTCCGTATCCCAACGTGTGGCCTTGATCCGGTGTTCGTGGCGGGCGCCATCGGTCTGCCGTTGGCATTGTCGTCGAACATGGTGAACGCCATTTTCATCGTCTCCGGCCTGGTCACGCTTATCCAGGCCACGAAACTGGTGCGCCTGCCCATCGTTCAGGGTCCTTCCGCGGCGTTCGACGCGCTGATGATCGCCGCCGGCACCGCCGGATCACTTGCCGCGGCCGGCACGTCCATCTTCATCAGCTCGCTGATTTTCCTGGTGCTGTGCCTGACGCGTGTGATCGAGAAGCTGCGGTTCCTGTTCGCCCCGATCGTATCGGGCGTGATCATCTTCCTCGTCGGCGTCTCCCTGTCGGGATTCACATTGAGCGAGTTCCTTGGCGGCGCGCCGGGAGACAAGGGCTTCGCCGATCCGAAGACGCTGGCCGTCTCCATCATCACCTGCGTGCTGGTGGTGGTGCTTTCCCAGTTCGGCAAGGGCATGGTGAAGGCGCTGTCGTATCTGATCGCACTGGTCGTGGGCACCGCGCTGTCTCTGGCGTTCGGCATGGCCGACTTCTCCGCGGTGGCCTCCAAGCCGTGGCTCGGCCTGCCCAAGTTCATGCCGTATGGCGGTTTCGATTTCAACGCGGCGATTTTCGTACCGTTCTTCATCGCCTATCTGGTGGCCATCATGGAAGCCCTCGGCGTGTATCAGGCGGCCACGGAGATCCAAGGCACGAAGCTCCAGGACCGCCAGGTGCGTTACGGTCTTGCCGGAGAGGCCGCCGGTTCGGCGATCTCCTCGCTGATCGGCGGTTTCACCACCACCGCGTATCCGCAGAACGTGGCGCTGCTCAAAGTCACCGACGAAGGCAAGACCCGCACCCGCGTGCCGGTGATCATTGCCGGCGTGGTGTTCGTGGTGCTTGGTTTCATTCCGAAGGCGGGCGCAGTGCTGTCGCTCATCCCATCCCCCGTGATCGGCGGCATCTTCCTGCCGGCCGCCGCAAGCCTCATCAGCACCGGCTTCAACACGCTGCGCAAGGTGGAAAGCGACGACCGCACCCAAGTGGTGATCGGCCTTTCCCTGCTGCTAGGCATCGCCCTGCCGAACGCGTTGAGCGGTCTTGAAGGAGGAGCGCACGTGTTCTTCTCGAATTCGATTCTGGTCGGCGCGTTCAGCGTCGTGATTCTCAAGGCCCTCATCATCGACCTGCCGAACTTTATCGCACGACACGCAGACGAGCGGACGAAACAAGCGGAATAATCGAAAGCATCCGAATAATCCGACAACCATACGACGGAAAGGACATGGCATGAGCATGGGGCAATCGCAGGAATCCACGAACATCGACGAGACGAAGGAAACCATCAAACGGGAGGTGCTCGACTTCATCGCACAATACGGCTGCGGCAAGGCGCCCGATGAGGCGTTCGACACGCTGGCGAAGCATATCTTCGCCTTTCAATTCGAGCGCAACCTCCCATACCGCGCCTACTGCATGTCCAAACGCGTGACGCCGCAGACGCTCGCCAACTGGATGCAGATTCCCCCCATGCCGGTGGACGGCTTCAAAATGCTGACGCTCACCTCCGTGCCCGAACAGGATTGCGAAGCGGTGTTCACCACCAGCGGTACCACGCATCCCGGTCAACGCGGGCGCAACTTCCACCCCGACCTGCAGGTGTGGGACGAGTCGATGATCGTGCCGTTCAGGCATTTCATCATGCCCGACCGCGAGCGCATCCGCATCGCGGTCCTCTCCCCCGCATGGGACATGAACGAGCATTCGTCGCTGTCCCGATATCTGACCCGCGCCGTGGAGCAGTGCGGCGCCGAAGGCAGCGGCTTCTTCTTCCATGAGGATGGCCTTGATTTCACGGGCGTCGAGCACTTCCTCGACGAGGCCGCGGCCGACGGCGAACCGGTGATGCTTATGGGCGCCTCCTCCGCCTACCTGTATCTGCTGGATTATCTGGACAAGCAGGGCAAGACCTACGCTCTGGCCGCCGATTCCCGCGTGTTCGATACGGGCGGTTTCAAAAGCACGCGCACCGACATGACGGTCGACGACCTGTATGCGGCGTTCGAACGAGTGTTCGGCGTGAAGCGCTCGCATTGCGTGAACATGTATGGCATGACGGAGTTGAGTTCGCAGATCTACGATCAGAACATCCTGTCCTATTACACGGATGGTTCGTCGAATTATCTCAAAGCCACGCCGTCGTGGGTGCGTTCGGTGTTCCTCGATCCGGCTTCGCTTACGCCGGTCGCCGATGGCGAGCAGGGTGTGATCGCGCATTACGATCTGGCGAATTGGAATTCGTGCCTGGCTATTCTGACGGAGGATCTGGGTGTGCGCACCGAACATGGCTATGTGCTGAACGGTCGTGCGAAGGGCGCCGAGGCGCGTGGCTGTTCGATCACCGTCGACGAGGTGATGGCGGCCAACGCATGAGCGACGTCGACATTTTCCACGCGCCGCGGGATTTCGAGTTCCATGATTTCGACACACGCAACGTCACGGCGTCCGATGGCGGCACGGCGACGTTGCGTTTCCCCCGTCTCGACGCCGATGCCGTGCATGCGCTGGCGGCGTCGGTGCGGCGGCATCGCGCCGAGAAACTGGCGCGGTATTCCACGGACGGGATCGTCGACGTGATCGCGCGCGCCGTAGAATTGTGGACGGATCCGGAATATCCGGAACGTCGGCTTGCGGAGCGGCTCATTCCCGCGGTCACCGGCTATGACGCGTCCATGGTGCGTATCGAATTGAAGCGGTACATGCGCATGTTCCGTCGGCGTGAGCTGCTGCGTTTCGTGGATGACGAGTTGAATTGCCCGCAGATGCTTGACGAGTATCGCCCGAACCGTTCGGGCGGATACACGCGGCTGTACGGTCCGGAATTGTCGTTCCACGTGTTTTCCAGCAATGTGCCGGGCATTCCAGTGTGGAGCATGACGATGGGTCTGCTGACGAAAAGCGCGATTCTCGGCAAATCGTCGTTCGACGAGCCGCTGATGCCGGTGCTGTTCGCCCGTTCCCTGGCAAGCGTCGACCCCGATATGGCGGACGCTTTGGCGATTGTGCCTTGGCGTGGCGGCACCGTGGATTTGGAGGATGCCGCGATTGGCGAGGCGGATGCGGTGGTCGCGTACGGTTCGTCGCACACCACCGAGGCGATTCGCCCGCGCGTACGTGCCGGAAAGCCTTTCCTCAGCTACGGCGCGAAAATCGGCTTCTCGCTGATCGGCCGCGAGGCGCTTCGCGCCGACCTGTATGCCGGCACCGTGCATCGTATGGCAATCGACGTGGCCACATACGACCAGCAAAGCTGTCTGGCGCCGCAAACCATGTTCGTGGAACGTGGCGGCGCGATGTCTCCGGCGCAGGTCGCCGAACTGCTTGCCAGCGAATTGGACGGGCAGCAGCGCAAATATCCCCGTTCCACACCGTCCGAAGAGGAGTCCATGGCGATTCAGCGGTTGCGTTCCACCGCGCAGATGAAAGCGCTGATGCTGGGCGCCGGCCCGATGGCCGCCGCGGCCGGCAACGCGGATGATGCGCCGTCCGACGACCCGTTCGTGGTGCAGTCGCGTTCGGGCACCGACTGGACGGTGCTGTACTATCCGTCCATCGGCATGGCCGACTCGCTGTCCACACCACTGAACCGCACCGTCAACATCGTGGCGGTGGACCATGTCGAGGACGCGCTGCCCACGCTGCGCCCTTACGCGCAATGGTTGCAGACCTGCGGTGTGGCGCTCGCTCCGGACCGGCTGTTCGACGTGGCGCAACGCGTCGGCGAGACCGGCATCGACCGCATCTGCCCGGTAGGCGAGATGAATCGCGCGAAATCCGGCTGGCATCACGACGGCGGCTTCAATCTGCTTGATCTGGTGCATGCCGTCGATATCGAACGCAATACCGACACGTATTGCGACGGCTTCGACATGGACGTCGAATGATCGCGCGAATTCTTACGAAACGTTTTTCCGAATCGAAAGGAAATCCTCATTATGCAGCAGTCTGAAAACGCGCCGCTTGCCGGACGTGTGGCGGTGGTCACTGGCGCAAGCCGTGGCATCGGAGCGGCGATCGCACGCCGTCTGACGCGTGCGGGAGCGTGCGTGGTCATCGATTATGTCAGCAACGACGAGCGTGCCCGGCAGTGCGCGCAACGGATCATGGACGATTGCGATGCGGCCGGTCGCGTGATCACATGCAAGGCGGACGTCACCGACGCCGAGCAGGTGCGCGGCATGGTGTCCACCACGGTCACCACGTTCGGCGGTCTCGACATTCTCGTCAACAACGCGTTCGCGCATTACTCGTTCGATCCGCGCAACCGCAAAACCTTCGGCTCGATCGGATGGTCCGATTACGCGGCGCAGCTCGAAGGCTGTCTCAAAGGCGCGTACAACACCTGCGAGGCCGTGCTGCCGCAGATGCGACGTCAGGCCGGCGGACGCATCATCAACATATCCAGCAACCTCGTCGACTCCCCCATCGTGCCTTATCACGATTACACCGCGGCCAAAGGCGCATTGGTGGGCTTCACCCGGTCCTTGGCGCAGGAGGCGGGCGCTTGGGGCGTGACCGTGAACGCCATCGCGGCCGGACTGACCGTGGGCACCGATTCGAGTCGGGCCACCACCGAGGACATGCGCGAGCGCATCATCGCCTCCACGCCGCTTGGAAGGCTCGCCACCGCCGAGGACATCGCCGGCGCCGTGGCCATGCTCGCGGGAGACGATGCCGCGTTCATCACGGGACAGACCCTGCATGTCGACGGCGGTCTGGTGATGCGCTGACATGGCGCATACGCCATGCGGCATGGGAATGATGGGATACGCCGATTCCGACCATGGCCATGGCATTCTCAAGGACCGACGTTCCACCATATGTTTGGACAATGAAAAGGGAAACCACACCATGTCGATAGGACAATCCGTTTCGAAGCATCGTTTTGCCTGTGTCACGGCGGTATGCGCGATCGCCGCCGCCTGCGGGTCGTTCGCGCTGGGCGTCGGCCGTTCCATCTGGTTCGACGAGGGGTATACGCTCATTGTGGAGAGCCAGCCATTCGCCCGAATGATGGATCTGCTGAAGGTCGACGTGCATCCGCCGCTCTATTATCTGCTGCTGCGCATGTGGATTTCGGTGTTCGGCTCGGATGTCATGGCATTGCGTGCGATGAGCTGCGTGTTCTGCGGGTTGACTGTTCTGATGTCGATGGTTCTGCTCCGTTTCATGGCCGGCGAGCGCCATGCCCTGTTGGCTTCGCCGTTTGTGGTGTTCGCGCCGCTGATGCTTCGGTACGGGTATGAGATTCGCATGTATTCGTTGATCCCGTTCCTGTCCGTGCTGGGCACGTATCTGCTGCTGCGCGCGATGCGCAAGGATGGGATGCGTCCGGATCGGCGTCGGTCGGGACGAGGTTCGACGGCCCTTCGCAGGATTGCCGATCGACGATGGTGGATCGCCTACGCCATAGTGGTGGCGTTGGGCATGTACTCGCAATACATGATGGCATTCGTGTGGATGACACACGTGTTATGGCTGTATGTCGCGTTACGCCGTCATGGCCATGCGCGTCGTTTCCCACGCATGCTGATTCCCTACGCGCTCGCCGTGGCGCTGTACATTCCATGGATTCCTTCCGCGGTCGGCCAGTTCGCCTCCTCGGCTTTGCCCCCGTTGAAGGAGACCATGAATCTGAGTGAACTCACTTCGGTGTTTTCCATTCTCACGACCGGCTTCGATGCCAAACGCTTGACTTCAGGGATGACTGTGGCGCTTCTGGCAATGTTGGCGGTGTTGATCGCAGGATCGTCGCGTTTGCGCGATACGGCCGGGTCCACGGTCCGGTCCGGCATGGAACCATCAGCTGCCGGGTCGGTGGCGGCCGCCGAAGATCGCGCCGACAGCGGACGCGCGGCACGGCATCTGGCGTTTTTCGCGTTCGTCCCATTGTCGCTGCTGCTGGTTTTCGCGGCAGTCCGCGAACCGTTTACCGCACCTTATGGATTCTTCACCATCCGCTACGTGTGCCCATTCGCCCCGTTCAACTATATGTTCCTGGGATTGCTGTGCTCGCGCATCGTCCTTGGCACGCGGGAGACCGGTGCCGGGGACTTTTGCGGCAAAGCCACCCGCTTCCTGCGTCATTGGAGCGCATGGCTGCTGTCGATCGCGGTACTCGCAGGCGGTTCCATCGGCTTCGCGTTCCAAGGAAACTACATCTACGAACAGCAGACCACGCCGCAAACCGCGCGGACGGCACGCACCGTGGCCTGCGACGCGGATAACGCGGTGGTGGCATCCAGCGAATTCGACTATATTGAATCCCTATACTATTTCCGCTCATGCGGCAACTACCATTTTCTGAAGGACGGCGAGGTGAGCACGCGCGGCGGTTACGCGCCGCTGCACGGCAGTCCCGCGCAAGTACGTCATATCGATGACCTGGACACCGAAAGAGTGACCTATCTTGTCCGTGGCGGCGAGAAGATCCCCGAAACCAGGCATTACCGAATCGTCGGCACGACAGTCAACGGATCGAACAAGGCAATCACGTTGGAAAAGGCGATAAATGAACATCACCGTATATCTGGGAGCCCATGAGGGCAACGACCCGTCGTACAGGAAGGCCGTCGAGGAATTGGGCGCATGGATCGCCGGCAATGGCAACCGTCTCGTGTATGGCGGCTCGGATGAGGGCCTGATGGCTGTGATAGCCGATACGGTGCTGGCGCACGGCGGTGAGGTGACCGGCATCGAGGCGCAGATGTTCGCCGACCAAGGCGTGGCGCATAAAGGCCTGACCGAACTGGTCATCGTGCCGGACATCACGGAACGCCGTACCCGCATGATCGAACTGGGCGACGTGTTCATCGCCTTCCCCGGCGGCACGGGCACATTGGAGGAAGTCAGCGAAGTGGTGTCGAAGATCTGCCTGAATCAGCTGTCCCAACCGTGCATCTTCTATAACCTCAACGGTTTCTACGATGATATGAAGGCGTTCCTGCAGCGGATGATCAACGTGGGCTTCTCCACGTCCGAACGTCAGCACGGCATCTATTTCGCGTCGAATCTGACCGAAATCGAACACATCATCGCCACACATCAGGCCTAACGGACGGCATGCACGCCCGCAAGTCTAAGTCAGGCGACCGGCAGAACGGCGTGCAGAATCGTCATGATCGTCAATCCGATGACCGCGGTAACGGTCAATGAGAAACCGGCAAGCTTGGCATTGCCCGTCAGCGAGTCGGTGAATTTCGTAGAGAAAATCGTCACCGGGGCGAATGCGGCCAAGACCACGATTTCGCGGACACGTTCGTCCAACGGCAACAGGAACCATGCGGCCAATGCGATGAGGACGCTGAACAGGAAACGCCATGCGATGACCTTGCCCAGTTCCGAACGGTCCTTGTGATTGTCGGGAATCTCCATCATCGACGGCCGATCAGTCGGCCTA
>ENA-OQIP01000009-OQIP01000009.1-human-gut-metagenome-genome-assembly--contig:-NODE-9-length-49310-cov-4.004758_pt1 | contig 49310 bp, 51 predicted proteins | sample MGYA00242585_ERZ504750 | MGnify/ENA primary metagenome ERZ504750 (study PRJEB26092, sample SAMD00036441) | human gut metagenome | host: Homo sapiens | study: EMG produced TPA metagenomics assembly of the...
TTTTATTATAAATATAGGTTCAAACCCTAACGATAAACCCTAAAACCAGACCCTACTGAAAGACCCTACTGAAGAACCCGAACGAAAGACCCTAAAAAGTAAAGACCCTAAAAAACTTTGAATACCCGAATTGTGATACAGAATTTTCTGGAAACAATCCTTTTTTTTTTGCAAGAAAAACCCATGTGAAATCAAATAAATAAAACAGGACAAAAAATATGTCATATTTTTTGTTTTTCTTTGCACGGCAAGGAAAAATACAGCAATTATTTTCTGCCAAACAGGCATTGCAGAGAAAAGCGGGAAATCTAAAAAAAAGATAAACTGTGTACATAACAAATCGATGGAGGTAAAACATGAAAGTATTAGGAATTTCCTTCGGAAGAAGGAACCAGCGAAGTGATGTAATGGTAAAGGAAGCATTGTTTGCAGCAAAGGCAGCAGGTGCAGAAGTACAGTTTATCAATACCGTCCGCATGGATATCGGCCACTGCCGTGCCTGCGATTACTGCAGCCGTATGCGTGACAAGGGCGAGACAGAGATTCACTGCTGTATGAAAGATGATTACCATATTCTGGAAGAAGCATGTCTGGAAGCAGACGGAATCATCATCGGAGCACCTGTTTACGCAGTTGGTATCGTAGGACAGTTTAAGAATTTTGTAGACCGTTTCGGACCATCTCATGACAGAGCTGCTTTGATCGAAGAAAACAAGAAACGAAAGGCAGAAGGAAAGCCGGAGCTTGACCCAAGATATTTCAAAGACCGTTACACGGGATTCATTTCCGTCGGCGGAGCTGAGACACACAACTGGGTATCTCTCGGATTGCCGATGTTAGATCTGTTCAGTTTCTCATTCTGCATGAAATGTGTAGGTCACGTAGATGCTTATGATCAGGGAAGAACAGGTCATCCGTTATTTGATCCGGCATTGATGTCAAAATGTGCAGAACTCGGAAAAGCAGTTGCAGAGTCACTTGGAAAACCATATGACGAAGTAGATACATGGGTAGGAGAAGAGGGCGTATGTCCTGTCTGCCACAATCCGCTCTTAAGCATGAACGGAACAACACATGTAGAGTGTCCAATCTGTGGTATCTGGGGTGACTTGAAAGTAGATGGAGAAAAGGTAAAAGTAGAATGGTCAGAGAAGGAAATCGCACGTGCCAGAAATACAAATATCGGAATCTACGAGCATTACAATGAAATACAAAACATGATCAAAGTATGTGTGCCAAAGCTGGTCGCAAACAAAGACACATTGCCGAAGATGATGGAAAAATACGTGAACTTTGAAGAGACAATCGCAAATATGTAATGAGAAATTTGGGGGAACAAGATGAAAGAACAAAAATTAAATGCATATGGCATGACGCCATTGACAGGAAAACATTATTTTGTATATGGACTTGGTAACTTTGCATCTCAGCTGTCTTGGACAATGGTAAGTACATACCTGTCTATTTTCTATACAGATGTATTCGGACTCGGAGTTGGTGCAGTTGCACTTTTGATGCTGATCGCAAAAGTATGGGATGGAATCAATGATCCGATGATGGGAACTTTGATGGAGCGTACACACACAAGATGGGGACGTTTCAGACCTTACATTTTTGTAGGCGCGATTTTCCTTGTAATCTTCACGATACTGACATTTACAGTACCGGGATTTGGAGGACCTGCAAAACTTGCTTATGCTTACATTACTTACATTGGCTTGGGAATGTCTTATACAATGACAAACGTTCCGTATCTGGCATTGCCTGTAGTTATGACTCGTGACCCAAAAGAAGTAAATAAACTGAACGCAGCACAGATGATGGGTATGACAATCGGACAGATCGTGTTAAACCTGTTTGTATTGAAACTGGTTCTCTGGTTTGGAAAAGGAGATCAGGCTGCAGGATATCATTCAACAGCAATCGTACTTGCGCTGATTGCATTACCGATGTTCTGGGCAGTTGCGTATCTGTCAAAAGAAAGAATCACAGTAAAGAAAGAAGATCAGGGAAAAGTCAGTGAAGGTCTGAAACTGGTTTTCAAAAATAAGAATCTTGTTTGTGCAATGATGTACTGCTTCTTTAACATGTTTGGTATGCTGGGACGTATCTCAGTGGCAGTTTACTTCTATATGCACTGTGTACAGAACTTTACATTTATTACTGTATTTATGATGATGCAGATGATCGTTGGCACATTGATTATGCCATTTACACCATAGATTATCGACAAATTCGGAAAGAAGAAAACAGCAATCATTTCCATGGTGATACAGGGAACTGCATTGATTATTCTGTTCTTCGGACCTTATGAAAACATCGTATTTGATTTTGTTGTACTGATTTACTATGGTCTGGGTTATGTAGCAGGCCCATGTGGAGCCGGTATGATGATCGATGCAATCGATGACTTCGATGACAAATACGGATACCGCAACGATGGTATGGCATTCTCTTTCCAGGGAACAACGGTCAAGATCGCAACAGCAATCGCAAACTCTCTGTTCCTCATAGTTATGGGAGCATTCGGATATGTTGGTGGCGGAGAAATCACACCTCATGTTCAGACTGGTATCAATGTGGCAGCCAACCTGCTTCCGGGATTAGTATTCTTTATGGGTATCATCCCGCTGGCAATATATAACCTGGATAAACCGGGATACATGGAAGCAGTCAGAGAAAGACTGACAGCAAGAGATAAAGCAAAAAGAGAAGCTGCGAAAGAAGCTTAAAAAATAGAAATAAACAGAAAATTGAAATGAGAAAAGCGGAATGAAATTGATAAGTGAGTTCATTCTGCTTTTTTCATAAAGAGAGTGCAGGAATACAAGTCAAAATTAGTCGTTGTATTATTTCCCAGCCTATCGTTCGTCAAGTTAAAAATACGATTTGGATAGGGAAAATATAAAAAGATAGTCAAAAAGACATATATATTTTATAAAGAAAAATAAATAAAATGGATTCAAGAAAAAAGAGAGTCGAGGTAATTAAAAATCTGTAGAAAAAAGAGGATCAACACATCTGTGCCAATCCTCTTTTTACTACTCCAGATTAAGTTTCTTTGTCATATTGTATATCGAGCCTGCGACATACACCACAGTGAGGATCAGCGATACGGCAAGTGCACCGATGACCACTCTGTTTATAAGAGCTGTAATCTCCTGTGGGTTTAATACCGTTAAAATATAGGTGATGGATCCCTTTGATGACAGCGGAATAAAATATGTAAAAATCATCACTATAATATTTGCGACCTGACCGATCACATAAAGTATGATGAAAGTAAGTACAGAGTAAGCATCTTTGCTTCCATTTGCCCTGTAGCCGGTAGTAAGGCTGAAAAACAGCATAGAGATCATATAGAGCAGAGATATTATTGCAATACTGCCAAACATTACAACAGGACTCGCTGTAAATCCGGCATTGGCAAATTCATCAGACATGCCTCTTATGATATCTCCAATCCATGCAAAGCCCTGGTTTATTATAGAAAATGATAAAATAGCAACTATCAGATCGAGTATAAAAAGTACAAAAAGCTGTCAGAAATTTTGACACATACAGCTTCCATGGCTCGACAGGCAGCGTATTCATGAGGTAGCCTTCGTCTTTTAACAGATTGCGTCTGAAGTAAATAACTATGATCACTAAGCTGCAGATAAACATGGCGATTACTGACAGGCTATGCAGTGCCCAGAAAAATACTGATACAAGATCAAATTCAAAGCTATCCAAAATTATTTCTGTCAGGGCTGACACAAACACCAGTGCATAAAGTCCGATATGCTCCCTGAATTGCTCCCTGAAATCATATTTAATTAATTTTAACAGCATGCGAACACCTCCCTGAAAAGCTCATCAACACTTTTCTTGTAATTAGTGCGGATATTGTCTACGGAATCGTTTAGGAAAATACCACCATCTCTGATAAATACCACATCATCGAGCACTTTTTCTATATCGCTTATTAGATGAGTTGTGATAAGAATTGTTGAATCTTCATTATAGTTTTCGATTATTGTGCGTAAAATATAGTCTCTTGCGGCAGGATCGACACCGCCCATAGGTTCATCGAGCAGATAAAGCTTTGCATCCCTGCTCATTACAAGCACGATCTGTACTTTTTCACGCATACCTTTTGAGAGGCTTTTGATCTTTGCCTGTGGATCAACTCCGAATTTCTCAAGCATGGTATTTGCACGCTCAGGTGAGAAATCAGCATAGAAATCTTTGAAAAATGCAATGATATCACTCACCTTTTTTGACGGATTAAGATATGTCCGCTCAGGAAGATATGATACCATAGCCTTGCTCTTTACTCCGACAGGCTCACCGTCTATCAGTATCTGCCCCGTGTTTGGCTGCAATACTCCTGCAAGCATCTTTATCAGTGTACTTTTACCACTGCCGTTAGGACCAAGGATGCCGATAATCTTTCCGCCCGGAAAAGTTACATTCATATTTTTGATAACTTTATGGCTCTTATAGTTTTTGCTTAGACTTTTGATTTCAATACGTTCTGCCATTTACATCACTCCTTTTTTAAACTTTTAAGATAATTTTCATACACCGTAAGGGACTGTTCAGGTGTAAAACCAACCTTTGACATCCCTTCACAAAACTCACTGCACAGCTTATGTGCCAGATCATTTTTTAGTGAGTCAGCCTGATTTCCAATGTCTGCGACAAATCTGCCTGAGGTACGTCTCGACTCCAGATACCCGTCACGCTCAAGCTCAGATAGAGCCTTTTGCATGGTGTTTGGATTTACACCGGCTGACAATGCCAGCTCTCTTACGGATGGCACTTTGTTACCTGGCTTTAGGCTGCCGTTTGCAATATCCATCTTGAACCGGTCTATGATCTGTAGGTATATGGGTGTTTCGTTGTTAAAATTCCATTCCATCATTTCACCTGCTTTTGTACTACTGTATTATTCAATTAATACATTAATACATGTGAGGTTATTTGTCAACTATAAATTAATTTCTTACAAAAATGTAAGATACGAGGTCGAAATGTAAGCTGATTCGATAGCATACATTCCGGCATTTTGTTATTATAATTACATGAAGCAGCAACAATGTAAGTTGTGAAGCCGATTATGACGTCATATTTAAAATAAATGTAACAAAAATAGAAGTTTGAATAACACTTTGAAATCATCGTAAAGGAGCATTGAAATGGCAATCTTAGAAGTAAGTAACCTCAAAAAAATATATACCACCAGATTTGGCGGCAATCAGGTACAGGCATTGAAAAACATCAATTTCTCTGTAGAGGAAGGTGAGTATGTGGCAATCATGGGAGAGTCCGGCTCAGGAAAGACGACACTTTTAAATATTCTCGCGGCACTTGATAAGCCGACAGCGGGAGAGGTACTCTTAAATGGAAAGAACCTTGTTTCATTGAAGGAAAAGGAGATATCTGCCTTCAGACGTGAGCATCTGGGCTTCGTATTTCAGGATTTTAATCTGCTTGACAATTTTTCACTGAAGGACAATATCTTTTTACCGCTTGTGCTGTCAGGTGTGGATTATAGGGATGGGATATGGAAAAAAGGCTTGCACCTATAGCTTCGCTGCTTGGAATTGAAAAGCTGCTTAATAAATATCCATACGAGGTGTCAGGAGGACAGAAGCAAAGGGCAGCAGTGGCACGTGCGATAATAACAAATCCCGAATTAATTTTGGCTGATGAGCCAACAGGAGCACTGGATTCAAAGGCAACAGACAGTCTGCTTAGGCTGTTCAACAGGATAAACGAGGACGGACAGACCATTCTCATGGTGACACACAGCACAAAGGCTGCAAGTCATGCCAACAGGGTGCTTTTCATAAAGGACGGTCAGGTGTTTCATCAGATTTACCGTGGCAATCTTACAAATGACGAGCTCTATGTGAAGATTCAGGATGCACTTATGCTGATTACGACAGGTGGTGAGAAGCATGAATAAAATATATAGCAGGCTGGCATTTACAAATATAAAAAATAATAAGACTCTCTATATGCCTTACATTATATCGGGAATGGTCATGATAGCCATGTTTTATGTGATGATGTTTTTAAACAACTCAAAGGGACTTGGCAAGGTGCCGGGTGCGGAGATATTGGTGGATATAATGGGGCTTGGATGCGGAATAATAGCGATTTTTTCATATATATTTCTGTTTTATACAAACAGCTTTATCATCAAAAGGCGCAAGAAAGAGGTAGGAATATACAATATTCTTGGCATGGAAAAACGTCATATCGCGAGAGTTTTGATAATTGAGACACTTACCGTAGCACTCGCAGCAATAGTATCTGGAATTATAGCCGGTATTTTATTTTCTAAGCTGTTGATTATGTTTCTTTATAGAATTATAAATATTAAAGCGCAGATTAATTTCGCTGTATCTACTAGCGCTGTCGTAAATACAATACTTGTTTTTGAAGTGCTGTATTTTCTTACTCTCATCTATAACCTGATGCAGGTGAAGCTTGCTAATCCGATAGAGCTGCTTCGCGGGGGCAATGTCGGTGAGAAAGAGCCGAAGAGCAAATGGCTTATCGCTATAATCGGACTAGGCTGTCTTGCCGGGGGATATTATATTGCGATTACCACAAAGAGCCCTCTTCAGGTGCTTTCACTGTTCTTTGTCGCAGTGTTGCTTGTCATCATCGGAACGTATCTTTTATTTATTTCAGGAAGCATTGTAATACTTAAGGCACTCAGGAAAAACAAGAAGTTTTACTATAATAAAAAGCATTTTGCGGCGGTTTCAGGAATGATTTACAGAATGAAGCAGAATGCGGGCGGACTAGCGAGTATATGCGTGCTTTCCACAATGGTGCTGGTTGTTGTTTCCACAACCGTGAGCATGTATGCGGGCATGGAGGGAGAACTTAAGCAGAGATATCCTTCGGATATCAGTGTATATAGCTGGTATAAGGAAGTGCCGGCTGATGTGAATCTGGATGATGCACTTAAAGAAGCTGCTGCAGATTCGGATAAAATAATAGCTGACTCTGCTTGTAATGTTAAAGACAGCAAAAGCTACACTTATTTTAGCTGGACAGTGTTTAGAGAGGGGACAGAGTTTAAGCCGGTGTTAAGTTACGATAACGATATTTCCCTGTTGTATTTTGTCACAGGAGATGAAATTGATGAGATGGAGACCGGCTTTAAAGAGAGGCTGAATAAAAAAATCCCACAGCTTGATACCGGTTCGGTGGCTGTTTATGGAACAGAAAAGTTTAATGGCGATATAATTAATCTGTTGGGCAAAGAATTTAAAGTAGCTGCGGCAGAAAAAACTGCTGTAAGTAAAGACAGCTATATGTCCTCTATGTATAGTGGTGTGTACTATGTAGTGGTAGACAGCAAGGCAACACTTGCAGAGATATTTAACCTGAACAGCTCGCTGGGAGAGGATAGTGTGCCGACTATGCTCAACAATGAAATTGATTATAATCTGTACGGCAGCAGTGAGGATAAGCTTGCTGTGGCAAAGGCTCTGGATAAGCATTTTGAGGAAAATAATGTAAAATCAGATGTGTCAGGCTTCTATGAGGAAAGCCGTGATGCAAACAGAGAACAGATTTATGTATTGTATGGTGGCCTGTTCTTTATCGGAATATTCCTTGGAACGATGTTTCTTATGGTTACTGTGATGATTATTTTCTATAAGCAGATTTCAGAGGGCTATGATGACAAAGCACGCTATGAGATTATGGAGAAGGTCGGCATGAGCAATGACGAGGTGAAGAAATCCATTACTTCACAGGTGCGTATGGTATTTTTCCTGCCGATTATCCTTGCAGCGTGTCATCTTGTAGCAGCATTTCCTCTGCTTCGCAGACTGCTTGTCATGTTTAATCTGACGGATGTTAAGCTTATTGTGATCTGTATGGTTGCTACGCTTTTTGTGTTTATGGTCATATACTATATTGTTTTCAAGATTACTTCTAGAGCATACTACAGGATTGTGGGAAACCAGATTTAGGGGTTTCATATGAATTATTAATGCGCTATAATAGGACATAGCTATGATGCATAAGAATATAGAGCGAGAGGAATAAGCAGTATGAGTATGACAGAAACAATTAAACTATACGACAGGGATGCATATGCCATAGAGTTTGAGGCAGATATTATATCCTGCGAGCCGAACAAGGCAGATGATAAGCAGTTTGATATAATATTAAATCAGACTTTATTTTTCCCGGAGGAGGGCGGACAGAGCCCGGACATGGGAATACTTGGAGGCTACAGGGTCGTTGATGTGCAGATTAAGAATGGAGTCATTACTCATACGGTGGATATTTCCGCAGGTGATTGCTGTGAGGCAGAAAAGGAAGCTGGTAAGCAAATCACCGGCAATGAATTTGAGCCGAAGAAAGTGGAGCTTGCAGCAGGCGTCCACGTACATGGCAAAATAGACTGGCAGCATCGTTTTTACAATATGCAGCAACACAGTGGAGAGCACATTTTTTCGGGAATTGTCCACCGCAGGTTTGGTTTTGAGAATGTGGGCTTTCATCTGAGTGATTCTGTAGTGACAATGGATTTCAGTGGAGTGATTTCACCGGAGGATATAGCAGAGGTGGAGCATGAGGTAAATGTAGCCATTTCAAAAAATATTCCGATAGAGGTGACATATCCGTCAAGGGATGAGCTTGCGCAGCTGGAGTACAGAAGCAAAATCGAGATTGAAGGACAGGTCAGAATAGTGACAGTGCCGGGGTATGATGTGTGTGCATGCTGTGCGCCGCATGTGAAGCGCACCGGCGAGATTGGCATGCTTAAGGTTATGAATTATCAGAATTATAAAGGAGGCGTTAGAATCAGCATCCTTTGTGGTTTCAGGGCACTGGAGGCTTTCAGACAAAAGTGCGACATTATCTCAGAGCTCATGGGGATATTTACCACAAATCAGGAGGCTATTGTGGATAACGTCACAAAGCTTAAGGCAGTAAACCAGTCACTTAAGTCAGAGCTTGGCACTGCAAAGTCAGCGCTTTTGGATTATAAGGTATCAGAGCTTCCTGCTGATACGGACAATGCAGTATTGTTTGAGGACGGCATTGATACGAATACAGCAAGAAATTGCGTAAATGGCCTTGTGGAGAAATATAGTGGTTTTAGTGCATTTTTTACAGGAAATGATGAGGCAGGCTATAGCTTTATTATCGGAAGCAAGAATGCAGACTGTAATACAGTTGCCGCAGCACTGAGAAATAAGCTGGGTGCCAGAGGCGGCGGTAAGCCGGTTATGGTGCAGGGCTCTGTCAAGGCAGCAAAGAGCGAGATTGAGGAAGTGTTAAAAGAGGTGCTTTAACTTTTTGAAAATATAGTTTGTGGGACGGATTAAGAGCACAAAAGCGGTTTCAGGACATTGCATCCTGAAACCGCTTTTATTGTAAAAATCATATCCAAAGTTAATTATTTGTTAGATCTTCTCCAAATGTGCATCTTCTCAGCCTCTTTGATGAGCTCATCACGGAAATCAGGATGAGCAACTGAGATGATTGCCTCTGCCTTCTGCCATGTAGAAAGACCCTTTACATTTACCATACCATACTCTGTAACGATATAGTGAGTGTTGGCTCTTGTGTCAGTAACGACAGAACCCTCTACAAGAGTAGGACGGATACGCGAGTGAACTACGCCCTGCTTGTCGGTGAAGGTTGAAGAGCAGCAGATAAAGCTCTTTCCACCGTTTGACATATATGCACCGAGAACGAAATCAAGCTGTCCGCCGGCACCGCTGATGTGCTTTGTGCCTGAGCTCTCTGAGCTGATCTGTCCAAAGAGGTCAAGGTCTACACAGTTATTGATTGAGATGAAATTGTCAAGTGCGGCAATATTTTTGATATCATTTGTGTAGCTTACCGGGGCACTCATGAGCTCAGGATTCTCATCGAGGTAATCGTACATCTTCTTGGTTCCGGCACCGAAGCCGTAAGCCTGACGATAACGGTCGATGTTTTTCTTTGCTCCTGTGATTTTTCCGGCCTTTGCGATGTCAACGAATGCGTCAACGTACATCTCTGTGTGGACACCGAGATCCTTGAGGTCTGACTCAGCGATGAGTGAGCCTACTGCGTTTGGCATTCCGCCGATACCGAGCTGGAGACAGGCACCGTTTGGAATCTGGTCAACGATAAGCTCTGCAACCTTCTTGTCTACATCTGTTGCAGGACCACCGGCACCAAGCTCTCCGATTGCAGGGTTGTCACCCTCAACAATGTAAGAAACCTGTGAAATATGTACATTGGCCTCTGAACCGCCGTGACAGCGAGGCATGTTTTCATTGACCTCAACGATGATTTTCTTTGAAGTCTCGCATACAGCTCCGAGGTGAGATGCGTTAGGACCAAAGTTGAAGTATCCGTGTGAATCCATCGGTGCAACCTGGAACATAGCGACATCGTCAGGTGTTGTTGAATCTCTATAATAACGAGGAAGCTCTGAGTAACGGATTGGTGAGTAGAAAGAACAGCCTCTCTTGATAAGCTTTCTCTCATAACCGCCCATATGCCATGAGTTCCATGTGAAATGCTCGCCGGCATCCTCACGCTCGAAAATGGCAAGTGGCTTAAGCAAAATACCACCACGTACATTGACATCCTTAAGTTCATCTGTTCTTCTGGCAAGTGCCTTGTCGAGTGCATCAGGTGTGCCTGTGCACCAGCCGTAGTCAACCCAGTCGCCTGATTTGACAATCTTTACTGCCTCATCTGCTGAGACAAGTTTCTGCTTGTACTCTTCTAAAAAGCTCATAAAATCCTCCTTAGATACCTAAAATGATAGTAGCAAAATGCTACGTTAAAAAATAACAAACTCTATAACTTCTATCTTATCACTTTAGAGAAGATTTTTACAAGTTGGTAAATGCTGGTAGAGACTTTTATATATCGGCATGTTTTGCAGAAATATTTGTGTATTGTAAATATTGCCGGGATTTCATATAATTAAAATGGAATGTCGACAGATAAACTTATTTCTAAAGGCTATAGAATTTCAGATAAACTATATAATCAGATTTTAGCAAGGAATAATGAAGTAAATTAGAAGAGGAACAAACATGGAAAATCATACAATTGTAACACTGAAAAAAGGCGAAGGACGTACTATAAAGGCAGGTGGCGCATGGATTTTTGACAATGAAATAGACACAATCACAGGCACCTTTACGAACGGAGATATTGTTGTGGTACACGATTTTGACGGATATCCGATGGGGCGCGGCTTCATAAACCAGAATTCAAAAATCCGTATCAGAATGATGACAAGAAAAGCAGACCAGCTGATTGATGACAATTTCCTCAGGATGAGAGTGCAAAATGCCTGGGATTATCGCAAGCAGGTGATGGCAGGAGGCAATGATAATGTGCCTGATTTAAACTGCTGTCGTGTGATATTTGGCGAGGCTGATTTCCTGCCGGGTATCACAGTGGACAAGTACGCTGATGTGCTTGTGGTGGAGTGTCTGGCACTTGGAATGGAGCAGTTTAAGGTGAAAATCGTTGAACTGTTAAAGGAAGTGCTGGCGGCGGACGGAATAAATATTCGTGGAGTATACGAGCGCAGTGATGCAAATGAGCGCAAAAAAGAAGGTCTTCCTAAGGTAAAAGGCTTTATAGGAGCCGAGTTTGACACAAATGTGGAGATAGTAGAAAACGCAGTTCACTATATGGTCGATGTGGAAAATGGACAGAAAACAGGCTTCTTCTTAGACCAGAAGTATAACAGGCTTGCTATGCAGCGTATCTGCAAGGGGAAAAGAGTGCTCGACTGCTTCACGCACATGGGTACATTTGCTCTCAATGCAGGAATTGCGGGGGCAAGTGAGGTCACAGGACTTGATATATCAGAGTATGCGGTTAAGCAGGCTACAGAAAATGCGAAGAGAAATAATCTCTCAGACACAGTGAAGTTTCGCGTTGCAAATGTGCTGGATGAGCTGCCACGGCTCGCTGCAGATGGTGAAAAATATGATGTAGTCATTCTGGATCCTCCGGCATTTACAAAGTCGCGTGAGGCCACCAAAAATGCGATAAAGGGCTACCGCGAGATTAACATGAAGGGACTTAAGCTTGTTAAGGATGGTGGATTTCTGGCTACCTGCTCATGCTCTCATTTCATGACGCAGGAGCTGCTTGCAAAAACGGTCAAGGAAGCGGCAAAGGCCACTCACAAGAGGCTGCGCCAGGTGGAGTTCCGCACACAGGGACCGGATCATCCGATACTGTGGGCCAACTCAGCTAATGTACCAGAGTCGTATTATCTTAAGTTTTTCATCTTCCAGGTCGTTGATGAGAAGTAGATGACAGAAAGTGGCGGAAATGCTTGATTTACAAGGACTGGAAGGTATTTAGTGATTAGTTTGCAAACCTTGTAAAGTATCGCAAAATATCGTATCACAGTGGTATAAAGTGGTAAGAAAAGTGAATACGGAAATTTGTAGTATAATAGATGTAGCGTTTTGTGGTATACTATAGAAGAACAAATACCTTTCTGCGAAAGGGAAAGGGGAAAGGATACGCGTATGACAGTTGATAGAAGAGTAAGCAGTATTGAATCCAGCTTCAAAATGGAAAGCATGCCATTTGATGCAGAATGTCGTCAAAGAGTAAGAAATGTCTTAACCAAGAAAGTTTCTGCTACAGATGCAATTTCAGAATTAAATAAGAAATACAGAGTATCCAAGAAGCAGGTTGAAGGATCAAGAGTATGATTATTGGTTTATATGTGGGCTACAAGGGTGCAACCATTGCCAGGTTAGTGGCGGCTTGCCGCTAAGTACTGGGTATTACCTGGCGAAATAGCCGCAGGTTTGAAATAGCGGCTTTGCTGAAAAAGAGAATACAAAGACCTGCCCGGAAGAAACCTCGTAAAGTATCGCAAAATATCGTATCACAGTGGTATAAAGTGGTAAGAAAATAAGAGACGGCAAATCGTCAACAAGTTGTTGGCAATTTGCCGCCTTTAGTTGTATGTTGGAGTTATTCCACTTTTATGCTGTGGTCTATACCTCTGCCTCAGCCATGATAATCTCAGCAGCATCAAGTATGAGCTGTGAAGCATTCATGATGAAGTCGAAAATTTATTGTCAAAGTATCAGAAGAGTCTAAAATTGGAATTGATTTATTCTCAATTAGTTTTTTGCTTAATGTTAATCAGATGGAGTAGGAAATGAAATAATAAACACAATTCTAAATTACTATCTGTCTCCAATAAAGTCTGCTTGTAAAATAACCGTTCGTCGAAAAATGAACCGTTCGTAGAAAATAGTTAGCATATAGGCGGAAGATGGGATAAACTAGAAGCTTTCCTGCTCTGCTTCTAGTTATTTTTTGGTAGGTGTGAATATGGAGAGCTACTCTTTTTGGAGGATAAGATGATTCAATATTTAGGTGAGCATAAACTTTTTAATGAAAAATACATTATATTTATTTTATTTTGTATATTCTTAATTGAATTTAAAAATTACTTTTCTCATAAAAATAAAGAAAAATGGTATACATTGGTGATTTCGTTAATGTACTTAGGGGAGGCAATATTATTTTTAATGCCTTATGAGAATTATATTGTTGATATTATGTGTACATTATTTGGATTAGTGTTAATTTTATGCTTAATTTTGAGATACAAAAGTAGAAAAGGATAGAAATGAGTAGTATAAAAATATATGAAAATAAAACAAAGAGAAAAGGAGGTACACATATATGGATATGTGTTATGATGGAACACTGTCAACTGCTTTTGGCTTATCTAGCTGGCTTTTTACTGAAGGTGAAAAACACGGTGGAATGTATATTGGATTTGATTCAAAAAGAAAAATAGTTTGGGGATATGGTAGATATTAGGGGTGAAGAGTGAAAAAATTATAGTTGTGAAGATAATTGCGGATGTATCATGGCTTTGTGCTTTGCCTATAATGAGTTGATGGATTTAAAGTGTAAATGCCAAAATATTAGTTTAATTTAAAGGAGGATATTGCATGTACAACGAAAATTATTCTATAATATTCAGTAGTATGACAGGCAACACACGTAAGCTGGCTGATAAAATTCATGAAATCCTGCCAAAGGAGAGCTGTGATTATTTTGGCACGGCTGATGCGCAGGGGATAAAATCCGAATTGCTATACATTGGATTTTGGACGGACAAGGGAAACGCAGATAGTGATACATTAGATTTCTTATCTAAATTGAAAAATAAAAAGATATTTCTGTTCGGAACAGCCGGTTTTGGAGGAAGTGATGCATATTTTCAAAGGATTCTTGGCAATGTTAAAAGCACCATTGATTCAAGCAACACTATTGTAGGAGAATATATGTGTCAGGGCAAAATGCCACAGTCTGTGCGGGAGCGCTATGTGAAAATGAAAGAAAACCCGGAGCATCCGGATAATATTGATACGCTGATTGAAAATTTTGACAAGGCTTTATCACATCCTGATTCAGATGATTTGGAGAGATTAAAAAATATAATTATTTAGCAGGAGGTATTATATATGTACAATTTCACATTTAACATTCCAACAAAAATTCATTTCGGAAAGGATACCATTTCGAGCTTATCAGAGCTTAAGGCATATGGCAGCAAGGTGCTTTTAGTGTACGGAGGCGGCTCTATAAAGAAAAACGGTCTCTACGATACCGCAATGAAGATCCTTAAGGATGCGGGGCTGACCGTGTTTGAGCTTAGCGGAGTGGAGCCAAACCCAAAGATTGAGACAGTCAGAAAGGGTGTTGAAATCTGTAAAAATGAGGGTATCGACATGGTGCTTGCAATAGGAGGCGGCAGTACAATTGATTGCTCAAAGGTTGTTGCAGCAGGTGCAAAGTATGACGGTGATGCATGGGATCTGGTGCTTGATGGTTCAGAGGTCAAGGCGGCACTTCCGATATTTGATGTGCTTACTCTTTCCGCAACAGGAACAGAGATGGATCCTTTTGCTGTTATCTCTGATATGTCTAAAAATGAAAAGTGGGGAACAGGATCGCCGTATATGGTGCCAACTATGTCAATATTAAATCCTGAATATACTTTTTCAGTATCAAAAAAACAGACTGCAGCAGGAACCGCAGATATGATGAGCCATACAATGGAGAATTATTTCTCTATGGAGAATGCTGACTGCCAGAAATTTATGGCGGAGGGATTGTTACGTACAATGATTAAAAATGGACCGGTTGCTCTCGCACAGCCTGACAACTACGAGGCCAGAGCCAACCTGATGTGGGCAGGCACACATGCAATCAACGGTGTTGTGGGCGATGGCTGTTCACCGGCATGGTGCGTACATCCTATGGAGCATGAGCTGAGCGCTTTCTATGATATTACTCACGGAGAGGGACTTGCAATACTCACACCGGCGTGGATGGAGCACATACTAAATGACGACACACTTCCGATGTTTGTGGAGTTTGCAAAAAATGTCTGGGGACTTTCCGGTGATGATGACTATGCACTTGCACACGCAGGCATTGATGCACTGAAGAAATTTTTCTTTGAGACAATGGGCATTCCGGCAAATCTAAGCGCTGTGGGAATCACAGACGACAGGAACTTTGAGGTGATGGCAAAGAAGGCCTGCGAGGGTTCAAAGGGATCGTTTGTACCGCTTAGCAAGGACGATATTGTGGAAATTTACAGAGCGGCATTCTAATAAATCGTTACTGCAAATAACCGGATTAATACCTTGATTGAAATTCTATTTGAGGTATGAGAACAAAATAAGAGTGTAGGCTATCCAATAAATAACCTGCACTCTTTTTAGTTTGATTTGGTTTTTAAATTTATTTATCTTGATACACCTAGCTTTACCATGAGAGCCTCCTGCAAAACGCGAGATACGTTGATATGGGATTTCTCAGCTTCTTGATTAAGCCAATTAGGGAGAGTGACATTTCTTCGGACGGTTTTATTGTCGACCTTGCGGCGGTATTCATCAAAATCTATATCCACAAATGAAACATGACTAATACCAGTATTGTCAAAGGGACCGTTTTTGATGTCAATATCTGAAATATCACTTGGAACCGGAATTTCCCTGCCCAGATCCTGTAATGTGATTCCGTTTGCTCCAATGGCGTCGCGAGCCATTTCTATAGCGTCTGGCAGACCGAAGCCCTCTGTTAATATATCCATATCAGGAACATTAATAAGCACGGTGTCTTTTTTGTCATTTAATTGTGTAAATATAACTGGATATACCTGTTTCATATATAATATCCTCCATAAATTAATGTATATATAATATGTGATAAATTATAAATGTTATAATCCCCATTTACGTAAAATTGCTTTTGCAAGCATTTCGTTGATCTCTTTATGCCTCGGGATCTGTTCTATATCTGAACCCCGAACATATACGTCATGATTACCGCCATGTCTTGAAAATTCAAATTCGGCAGCCTCTAGTTTCTTGATAAGCTCTCTTTGTTTCATAAATGCCTCCTCCATAATTATAATATACACATTAAGTGTGTATAAGTCAACGGCTTTTTATAACAAAATATATCTTTATGAAAAATAATATAAGCCATGTTACCACCATAGCGGTGAGAACATGGCTTATTATTATGTGCTATTATATAAATAATCGTAACTGTTCAGTACCTTCACAGTTGCGAGCCGCAAGCGCATTAGAATCAGCTGCGCTGATGGGCGCTTGCTCCTACAAATATACGTTTTCTTACGAAATATGCGGTACCGCATATTTCTGTACTGAATAGTTATAAAATAATCAATTTATAGGGAATGCAACAGACTCTATAATGAACATAATCACAAATAGAGCAAAAATCCCGAGAGATGCTCTTCTTATGCTTATTTTTAAGGATCGTCCGGGTGGAATCATAGAGGTGAACGAATTGCTTAGCAAAAATGACATGGAAATGCTCAGGACAAGTGGAGTGCAGGAGTAAGTTTAGGATATAATTTTACCACCGCTGCGGGGAGAACGGTATTCATACTGTGATGGTATAATGGTCCTACAATTTACAGAGGAGGACTTAAACCATGAAAAAAGAACTAATTTACTGGCTCTTGTACTGAGCATCACAGCAATCACTTTTACATTATTGGGATGCAGCTCGGATACAGGGCAAAAAAGAGCATAGCTGCACCGGGAAGCGCAACAGAGACCGGTGGAGGCGCAGGAGCTTAAATTCCATATATACAATGCTGAGAGCTACGATACAATAGCGGATTCAGATGCGATAACATTTATGGCAAAGAAGAACAATTAAATATTACTATTTGAATTCATATGAGGAAGATTCTAAGGAGAATCTTCCTTTTTTGATATTTAAACTAAGACGAAATATTATATAATGTGTAAATAAGCATCAGCCAAAGAACTATATTCATATGTGTATACAATATAACATTATGAAATGTAACCCCCACCAAACAAAATCCTACATAATATATAGAAGGGAGGTTTGCGGAAAATGTACACACAGGAACAGATACTTGATATGTATTTTGATCGCAACCAGCAGGCTGTCAGTGCGACCTCGCAGATGTACGGAGCGAAGCTTACCCGGTTTGCAGACACTATGGTAGCACATGAGGATGCGCTGGAATGCGTAAATGACACATACATAGCAGCATGGAACAAGATACCGCCGGAGCGCCCTATGCGTTTCCTTTCCTGGCTTTACAGGGTATGCCGCAATATCGTCTGCGACAGGATTGACTGGAATAATGCTTCAAAGAGAAATTTCAACATGAACTGTATGCTTGATGAGCTTGAGGAGTGCCTTGCAGACAGCAATGCAAAATACGAGGGCGAGCTGTCGGACATTGGAAGGTGTTTATCGGATTTTCTGAACGGACTGGAGACGGAAAAGAGAGTGCTTTTTGTGAGACGCTACTGGTATGGCATGACGATTGATGAGCTGGCAGATATGAGCGGCAGGAGCAAAAGCAGCGTAAAGACCACACTGTTTCGGATAAGGGCAGAGCTAAAAAAATATCTGGATGAGGAGGGCGTATATCTATGACGAAAAAGGATTTATTTGATGGTTTAAATTATATCGATGATCAGATAATCGAAGAGGCGCAGCCGACAGGAGAATCGACAGGAGAATCGGCCGGGTACAGAGATGATATTTATGTAAAAAATCATGAAACCCATCCCGGCGGAAAAGAAGACAAAAACAGGAAAAAGCACAAGAAATTTGCACGGGCAGCAAAAGCGCTTGCCACAGTGGCGGCAGTCCTTGTTGTTGCAGTCTTAGGCACGGAGGTCGTGAGGCTTAATAACCGTATAGATGAGCTGGAAACCAAAACTGCAAATGTGATTTCACAGAATAATGCGCAGAATAATGTCTATGCAGGGATAAAGAGTGGTGCAAAGCTTGGGGATTATGAAGCTGCCTCAGATTATGGAAAATTGTATGATGTGGTAAAAAAAGCAGAGGCTTCCATAAGGGATACCGCATTTGGAGAACTGTTGGAGAGTGCAGACGCAACAGGCAATATGTCTGATGCATCGTCTACAAATAAACAGGAGTCTAAACAGGAGTCGGCAGCCAATACAGAGTATTCAACAACCAACGTGATGACAGAGGGCGTTGATGAGAGTGATGTGGTAAAGACGGACGGAAAATACATTTACATGGTCGAGGATGGTCAGATATCCATTACGGATATTTCAAATGGAAAGCCTGGGGAAGAGACGCTGTTTCGTCCTGATTTTGAGGTACCGTCAGATACTGTAGAGGAGCTTTATATCAGTGACGGAAAAATGCTTATTATATCAAACCACGCAGGCGATAAGGATGAGACTATATGCTATAGCTATGATATAGCTGACCCAACGAAACCGGTGCTTATAGGTAAAGCGCGTCAGGATGGATTTTACAATACATCGCGCAAAATCGGCAATACGGTATATGTTTTTTCAGACACATATATAAAGATCTCCGATATGAATAAAAATGTGGCGCTGCAGGAGGATAATCTGGAGAAATGGGTGCCTCAGGTAAATGGCAAAGTGATAAGCTATGACTGCTTCTATATAGGAGAGGATACATACTCAGGCACAGTTATTTCGAGCTTTGATGTGGATAAACCTGATAAGACGATAGATGCAAAATGCATTATGAATAATAGCGGCGAGGTATACGTTTCTGGCAATGCTATGTATCTGTATCATTCTGATTGGAGTGCAAGCCGTGAGCTTACCAAAATCAGCAAAATTTCGTTTGAGGATGGAGTGATGAAGACCGGGGAGACAACCTCAGTGAATGGTTATCTTAACGATAAATTTGCAATAAATGAGCAGGGAGGGTATCTGTATGTGCTTCCAACCTCAAATACCGGCAGTCAGCCTGTCAATTCGCTTCATGTGCTGGATAAGGATATGAATGAGGTCGGTGTGATAAACGAGATTGCACGCGGGGAGAGTATATACGCAGCCCGCTTTGTTGGGAAATACGTATATTTCATCACATACAGGCAGACGGATCCTCTTTTTGTGGCAGACATATCTAATCCGACAGCGCCAAAGCTTCTCGGAGAGCTTGAGGTGAGTGGATTCTCTGAGTATCTGCATATGTGGGATGATACGCACGTACTTGGAATAGGCTATGGTGATTCGCAGCAGAGTAAGATAAAGCTTACTATGTTTGATGTGAGTGATCCGACAAAGCCGGTTGAGGTGAACCAGAAGCTTATCGACAGTTCTGAGAGCTGGAGTAATGAGTTTGTATACAACTACAAGGCTATTCTTGCTGACCCGGAGAAAAATCTGATAGGATTTACTGCGAATGACTACTATCTGTTTTCGTATGACAGTGAAAACGGCTTTAGTCTTTTGGAGCAGCAGGCACTGACCTATAAAAACACAGAAGGCTACAGAGGCATTTACAAGGATAATGATTTCTATGTGGCAGGAAACGGAGAGATAAAGCATTTTAAGCTGGCAGAATAACGTAAATAATAGTGTTACGCAATAAGATATAAAGACAGGCGGCGAATACCCAAAGAGGGTGTTTGCTGCCTTTTTTGTATAATTTTATATACAAACGAAATGTAACAGCATATTTAAGTATGCAACTCAAGGCAGTCGGTGATATAATATCTCTGATTTTGTCAAATAAGACGGATTACTAAGGTTACCGGAGACAATGGCAAACGGTAACCTTAAATAGATTTAATAACACGGAGGAACTATTATAATGAATACAGCCTCAAAGACAAGACATGTCTTTATTTTGTTTTTGGCAGATATAGTCTGGGGAATAGCCTTTGTAGCGCAGTCAAAGGGAGGGGATGCAGTTGGAGCATTTTCATTCAACGGCATCCGCTTCCTTATTGGTGCGCTCTGCCTTCTGCCGGTCATAAAAATACTGGATAAGAAAGAGCTGACGGTAAACAGACCTGAAAGCAAAAAGCAAAAGAAAGAGCTTTGGATAGCCGGAAGCTGCTGTGGAATAGCACTTTTCTTTGCGAGCAACCTGCAGCAGCTTGGAATCAGCATGGGCGCAGAATCCGGCAAGGCAGGATTTCTTACAGCTACATATATACTTATGGTGCCTATACTTGGGATTTTCCTCAAAAGAAAATGCGGAGTCAAAATATGGATAGGTGTATTTATTGCACTGATAGGCATGTATTTTCTGTGCATGAATGGGACATTTTCACTTAGCGGCTCGGATTTGCTCCTGTTGGCAGGGGCATTGTGCTTTGCGATACAGATACTTGTGATTGACCATTTCGTATCACATGTAGATGCGGTCAGACTTTCATGCATTGAGTTTTTTGTCACCGGGCTTGGCTCATGTATAGTGATGATTTTTACTGATATGGGACTGTCTGCCGGCGGTATAGCGCAGTGGACACAGTCGCTTTGCACATGGGATGCATGGATTCCGATTCTCTATGCCGGTATTTTCTCAAGCGGAGTGGGCTATACGCTGCAGATTGTCGGACAAAAGGGCTTAAACCCGGCGGTGGCATCGGTGGCGATGAGCCTTGAATCGGTGGTTTCTGTGATTGCAGGATGGATTCTGCTGGGCCAGATGCTAGGTGGCAGAGAAATTTTTGGATGTGTGCTCATGTTTATTGCGATAATTATTGCACAGCTTCCGGATAGGGAGTATACTAAATAGGTTACAGTATAAAATGAAATGTGATTATTCAGAATCACTGAGAACAAAAAAGCACAAGTATAGTGCGGCTTTGCGAATGTACGTGGGATGAATAGTTACAACGAGACAGGGATTGGATATGAGAAATAATAGCAGAAAAAATTACAGACGCCGCAGACGAAATACAGGAGCTTCACAGATTAAGCTTGTAGGAATAGTGGCTGTGATAGTCGTTATAGCGATTATAATGGTTATATCGTGCTTTAATAAAACAAAAAAAGACAGTACTAAGGCAAAAGACACAGGAACGGCCACAGAAAATGTGACCGGTGTGACTGAGCAGGTAAGTGAGACAGAGGAAGTAAAGGAGCTTTTTGCACCAAAGGAGTCTGATGCTACAGCAGCAATCGGAGATGAGCTTGAGAGCTCTTATGCAGTAGTGATTGATGAGCAGGACGGCACAGTTGTTGCGGGAAAAAATGCTCATGAGAAAATGTATCCGGCTTCTATGACAAAGGTTATGACGGTGCTTGTAGCAGCAGAGCAGGCTGAGAAAAATGCAATTGCTGCAGCGGAGAATGAAAACACCGAAATAGACAGGCAGGCTGTGATAGAAAACAAGCTCAACGAGGTTGTTACAATTACAAGAGAAGCCACAGATTACTCATATGTGCATGATTGCAGCACAACAGGCTTTTTAGACGGTGAGCAGGTGCCGCTTCGCGATGTGTTTAACGGAACCATTCTGCCATCAGGTGGAGAATCGGCATATCAGCTTGCGCTTTACACAGCAGGCTCAATGGAGGCCTTTGTTGATATGATGAACCAGAAGGCAGCAGAGCTTGGTATAGGCCAGAGTACACATTTTGCAAACCCTGTCGGTATATATGATGAGAACAATTACAGCACAGCCTATGATATGGCGGTCATCATGCAGGCAGCGATGCAGGACGATATTTGTAAAACAGTACTTTCAAATCATACATACAGCACGGCTGCAACACCGCAGCATCCGGAGAATCTGAACATATCGAATCTGTTTTTGCGTCGAATAGAGGATAAGATGACAAGTGGCGAGGTAATCGGTGCAAAGACAGGCTTTGTAAATCAGTCCGGCAACTGCGCGGTCAGCTATGAGAAGGCAGCAAGCGGAAAGACATATATATGTGTGACAGCAGGCGCTTCAAGCGGATGGCACTGCATAGATAATCATGTGTATTTATATAATACATACGGCAAGTAGTCAGCATAGCTGATTTTAAGGAGCACGGATATGGCGGGAAATCAAGGTAATTCCAGAAAAAAGACCACGCATAATGAGAAAAAATACAAAAATGCCACCGAACAGCCGAGGGTAAAGGAGAAAAGCAGCCGGTCAAAAAGCGGTAACGTATGTCCGTATGCGAAGAAATGTGGTGGCTGCGACTATCAGGGCGTAGAATATAAGGAACAGCTAAAAAACAAGCAGGCATACATGAAAAAGCTGCTAAAGCCTTTTTGCTTCGTGGAGCCGATTGTCGGCATGAAAAATCCACTCCATTATCGTCACAAGGTTCATGCAGCCTTTGACTGCACGAGGCGCGGTCAGATTGTGGCGGGAGCTTACAGGAAGAACACACATGATGTGGTGGATATCGAAAGCTGCATGATAGAGGAGCAGGAGTCGGATGAGATAATAAGGGATATAAAAGATATGCTCCGCTCATTCAGGATAAAAACCTATGATGAGGATACCGGCTATGGGCTTCTCAGACATGTGCTTGTAAGAAAGGGTTATGCAACAGGGCAGATAATGGTAGTGCTTGTCCTGGCATCGCCGATACTTCCATCGAAGAACAATTTCGTAAAAGCACTTAGGAAAAAGCATCCCAATATCACGACAGTGGTGCTCAACGTGAATGATAAAAAGACAAGCATGGTGCTCGGAGACAGAAACATCACACTTTATGGCAAGGGCTTCATAGAGGATAAGCTGTGCGGCTGTACCTTCCGCATCTCACCAGGCTCGTTTTATCAGGTGAATCCGGTACAGACGGAGCTTTTATACGAAAAAGCCATTCATGAGGCACACTTCACCGGCAAGGAGCGTGTAATCGATGCATACTGCGGCACCGGAACCATAGGCATCATAGCAGCGAAAAATGCAGGTGAAGTCATCGGGGTCGAGCTAAACCGTGATGCAATCCGCGATGCAGTCACCAATGCAAAGCGAAACGACATCAGAAACATCCGCTTCTACAATGACGATGCCGGAAAATTCATGGTCGAGATGGCACAAAAGGGTGAGAAAGCGGATGTTGTCATAATGGATCCTCCAAGAACCGGCAGCGACGAGGCATTTTTATCATCGGTTGTTAAGCTGTCGCCGGAGAGAGTGGTGTATGTGTCATGTGGTCCGGAAACACTGGCGAGGGATTTAAAGTATCTTACAAAGCACGGATATACAGTGAAGCGTGCAACACCATATGACTGCTTTCCATATACAGAGCACATAGAGACTGTGGTGTTACTTTGCAGGTAAATGGACGATAATAGTATTCCAATTCGCCGTCAAATGGTGTAGAATAAAAACTACTTTCCATGTATACTTATGAATGATTACAGCCCATATACGGAGGATAAATATGAGGACGCTATATACATTTGACAAACACAACTATTCCGATGATATGGAGGTATTTGAGCGCTTCGCGGTGCGCGCGGTTATTATCAGAGACGGAAAGCTTGCCATGCAGCAGGCCGGTGAGGGCTACTACAAGATATTGGGCGGTGGCATCGATGCAGGCGAGACCAACGAGGTTGCGCTGGCACGTGAGGTGCGCGAGGAGGCAGGGCTTCTTGTCGTGCCGGAAAGCATCAGGGAGTGCGGCAAGGTCATAGAAAAGAGACGCGATATATTTGAGGCTGACAAGATATATTACTGTCACACCTATGTGTATTTCTGTGATGTGAAGGACGAGCATGTAGCCGCACAGATGACAGACAGTGAGATAAGGCTTGAGTATCATCTGTCATGGGCTACGCCGGATGAGATAATAAAGGCCAACAGCGCCTTTCTTGATAAAGAATGGATAGCAAGAGACACTAAGATTGTTGAGTTGATAAAAGAAATGTGTTAAAATAATGCCTGGATGTAAATCCGGGCATTTAATATAAGGAGAAGCAGTATAAATGGATAAAAATAAAATCAAAAATAAATTAAAGAATGATCCGGCCTTCACTCTTGAGGTGCAAAACCCGGAGGTTGAGGCGCTGATGACACAGTATTCAAGCGACAAAAAGGCGGAGACGCTCAATAAGCTCATTGAAAAATGCACTAAGAGCAGATTCCTGGTGCCTGCAAATGTCGGAGAGAACAACAAGCCGATTCCGCTATTTATTAAAAACGGTGAGGGAGAGGCTTTCATGCCGCTTTATACCTCAAAGGCACAGCTTTCTAAGGATCATCCGTCACCATGCATTGTAAATATGCCGTTTCTTGCAGTCAACAACATGGTGGCAAATAAAGAGTCAAAGATTAATGGTATCGCATTCAACCCGTTCACTCACAATCTGATTTTCAAAAAGCCTCTTGTAGAAAAGATTGAGGCAGTGGAAAAGGCCAGAAGAGAGGGACATCCTACATCACCGACAAAGGGCAAGACTGTACAGATGACAGCAGAGCAGTATGTCATCTTTTGAGCGTATGCAGTATGAGCATATTTTCCTGCCGGGCAAAGATGTTTGAGGGTGGAAAAGAGTTCATGGACCGACTAGCCGATGAGAAGGAAAAGCTAATAGATGAGCTGTACGAGGAGGCATATCAGCAGAAGCGTATGTATCCATATATGGAGGAGGATTTCTCTGTTATGTCTATGCAGATTTCTGATACGCTTAATGTCACCAGAGTTGATTTCCCGACAAGAGATATGGCTCCAAACTGCGCAATCCGTGCTTATCTCGTGTGGGATGATGCTGCGTCACAGGGCAGATATTTTGTAATTGATGCGAAGGGCGATAAAACTACTGAGCTGGCTGAGATTACAGAGGATCACAAGCGTCTTGGATATGGAGCGGCACCGGTTGAGGGTGCTGAGCTTCAGACTGTTCTTGACCTGGTCAAGAAAAGTGCAGAGGAACAGAATTAGAAAAGTAATGCAGGGCAGGATATATAAAGGAGGTCGTGTATGAAGGAGTTTTTTAGGCAGAATAAAGGCTGATTTTCTATTGTCATCAGTGCTTTGCATAGCGCTGGGACTGGTGTTTATCATATGGAGAGCTTCGGTGCTCACGATTGTGGCCAATGTGCTTGCGATAGTGCTTATCATAATCGGAGTGGTCTACATGTGCAGCTATTTTTTGAGCATAGTCACAAACGGGCTTTCGGCACTGCTTGGACTTATGGTTTTGGCAGTGGGTATATGGTTTCTGGTACAGCCAAAGGTTGTGGTGAGCCTGATACCTATAGTCATCGGTCTGGTTCTCATTTTTCACAGCATCAGGAGCATTATTGAGGCAGTGGATGCCAGAAAATACGGTTACGGAGGCTGGAGTGTCGGCCTGATTTTTTCAATAATCAGTCTGATTTTTGGAATAATCTGTGTGACAAATGCATTTGATGTAATGAAGACAGCCACTGTTGTTGTCGGTATCATACTGATTTTCAACGGAGTATCAAATATCTGGATTACAAGCCGTGCTACAAAGGCGGAGAGCGCCTACAACAAGCAAAAGGAGTTTGAGGCAACGTTTGTTGAGGATAGAAAAGAGGACAATTAAGCAGTAACAGAAAGGCGACAGAATGCGTCGGATGGAGTTTAAGATGGAGAGACCCGGACTTACCAAGGTCGGTGACCATCTGAAGGTAACAGAGAGCAAGCTTCCGACTTCATATTATTATACGATAGAGCATGCAATTGCCATGTCGGGAAACTACGTGGTCAGCGAGAGGCTCAAAAGCCGCGAGGGCGATGTCGTGGATGTAAGGGAGACTGAGAAGGGCTACTTTGTCACGATGGAGTTTGATGAGTAATGACACAGCAAGGTAAGAATGCAATAGATCTGGTGCTCGCTGAGAGCCTTATAGAGCTTTCAGCGAAAAAGCCAATCGATAAGATTACAATTAAAGAGATAACGGACAAGGCCGGAGTTATCCGCCCCACGTTTTACAATCATTTTCAGGACAAGTACGAGCTGATAGAGTGGATTATCAAAAGCGAGCTGCTTGAGCCCATCAAGCCACTGCTCAATGCCGGAATGATTTTTGAAGCGATTGTGCTGATGCTCAATAATATCTCGGCAAACAGTGTTTTTTACAAGAAAGCACTAAAGCTGGAGGGTGCAGTGACGTTTAATCAGATTGCCATGAAGTGCGTCTACGAGATGTTTATGAATATCATAAACGAAAAGAGTACAGGAAAGAAATCCAAATACCGCTGGCTCACACCGGAGGTGATTTCTACATATTATGCGCAGTCGTTGTGCTTTATCACGGAGGGCTGGATAGCCCAGGGCATGGATGATATTGAGCCGAAGGAGATGGCGGAGGCATACATGTATCTGATTACGCGCTCGATGGATGATATACTAAGTGAGCTGTAGAGGACAATTGCCATGGAAAATGACGGCTTAAGCAAGCTCATAAAGCAGAATCATAAAGAGGCATGTGTTCATATAAATATAAAAATGCTGTAGAAAAAGTGTCAGAAATCAAATACAATATAATATATGTGTCATATCGGATATACAAATTGATGGATTTGTATATCTCACATGACAAATCGAAGAGATTGAATATTTATTTATTCGGTCTTTTTTTTATACTTCAATACGAAAAAAGAAAGAGTGGTGAATCTAATGATTAAATTTAGGAAAGGAAGTCGTAAAATATCGTGTGCTGATACTGATAGTTGCATTTGCATTGCTTATACCGTCGGGCATCAGCTTTATCAACACGAGAATCAACTTTGATATCCTTTCTTATCTGCCAAGCCAGATAGAGACTATGAAGGGTCAGGATATCATGGTAGATGAGTTTGGAACCGGAGCGTTGTCTTTTGTAATCTTGGAGGATATGAAGGATCAGGACATAGAGACTCTGGCTGATGACATTGAGGACCTTGAGGGTGTTAAGGATGTCATCTGGTACGGAACAATCGCTGATTCCACATTGCCAAGAGAGGCAATTCCGGATGAGGTGTACGACGCATTTAACAACAAGGATGCAAACAGCCAGCTCATGCTCGTCACCTACAGTGACACAATGGGTTCGGATGAGACAATGGAAGCCGTCAACAAGATGGATAAGATGGTGAAAAACCACTGCTTCGTAGCAGGAATGGCAGCGGTCAACGCAGATACAAAGACACTTGTTATGCAGCAGGCTCCTATATATGTCATCATAGCAGCATTGCTTTCAATGCTTGTCATGGGAATTACAATGGATTCAATAATTGTTCCGATGTTATTCCTCCTAAGCATAGGAATGGCTATTATCTATAACCTGGGAACAAACTTTATACAGGGACAGATTTCATACCTGACACTGGCACTGACAGCAGTATTGCAGCTCGCCGTAACAATGGATTACTCGATTTTCCTCTGGCACAGCTATCAGGAGCAGATAGACAGATATGACGGAGACAAGAAGCGAGCCATGGCACATGCCATTTCCCACACAATTGTCTCAGTAACAGGAAGCTCAATCACAACAATAGCAGGCTTCGTAGCCCTCTGCTTCATGAGCTTTACACTTGGACTTGACCTGGGAATCGTAATGGCAAAGGGCGTTGTATTCGGAGTTATCGGATGTGTAACAATTCTCCCCGCACTGATTCTTGCATGTGATAAGGCAATCGAGAAGACAAAGCACAAGATTCTTATGCCGGATGTTTCCAGGATTGCAAGCTGGGTAACAAATCATTATAAGATACTTGCAGTGATTTTCATCGTAGTGCTCATCCCGGCAATATACGGATACACTCATGATCAGGTCTACTATGACCTTGCAGGAACCATGCCTGACAGTGCATACAGTAAGCAGGCCAATGAAAGACTCGACAAGGAGTATGCTATGGGTGCCACACATATCATCATCGCGCCGAGCGATATGTCAAAGGCAGACAGCATAAGCATGATAGATGATATCAAGAAGGTCGATGGAGTAAAGCTTGCGGTATCACTTGACTCAATACTTGGACCTACAATACCGGATGATATGGTGCCGGATGAGGCAAAGGAGATATTCAAAAACGGTGATTACCAGATGATGCTTGTTTCATCAAAATATGCGACAGCATCTGATGAGGTAAACAACCAGATTACAGAGATTAAAAAGATAGTAAAGAATTACAGCGAGGACGCAATGCTTATCGGTGAGGCACCTTGTACAAAGGATCTTATCACTATCACAGATACAGACTTCAAACGTGTAAGTGCAGTATCAATCGTATTGATATTCCTTATCATCCTCGTAGTATTCAAATCGGTATCGCTTCCAATCATACTTGTAGCGGTCATCGAGTTTGCAATCTTTGTAAACATGGGAATTCCGGGATTTACAGGAACGAAGCTTCCGTTTATCGCGAGCATCGTAATCGGAACCATACAGCTTGGTGCAACGGTTGACTATGCGATACTTATGACCACAAAGTACAGAAAGAACAGATACACCGGAATGGACAAAAAGCCGGCAATCACAAAGGCACTTGCAGATTCGACAAACTCAGTTATAGTCAGTGCACTCTGTTTCTTCGCCGCAACCTTTGGTGTAGGACTTTATTCAAACATTGATATGATCAGTTCTATCTGTATATTGCTTGCACGAGGCGCAATCATCAGTATGTTTGTAGTAGTATTTATACTTCCGTCAATGTTTATGATTTTTGACAAAGTAATATGTGCCACAAGCGCAGGCTTTAAAAACAAGAACCTGACAGCTTAGTAATCTGATTAATCATAAATGAGGGATAAAATATTTTTTGACCCTCATAACATAAAAATATGACCTCAAAAACAAAATCAGGAGGAATAAGACATGAAATTACCAGAATTGAAAGAAAAGTTAAAAAGTAAATATATTGTCCGTGTTGTAGCCGGAGTCCTCACAATAGCACTTGTAGGTACAGGAATCGGAGCAACAGCGGTTTTTGCAGAGAAGAACAGCACTGCAGTCACAGCCGAGGCAGACAGCACAACAGGAAGCAGCAAGGATGCTGATGACATAGCAGATAAGCTCATGGACAGCGTATCATTAAAGGATAACGATGCAGACAAGGACGAGAGCGTATACCTCATCTCAGATGCAAACGGCAACGTAAACAAAACAAATCGTAGTAGATCACCTTAAAAATAAAGATAAAAAGGAATACCTTGGAGGATGCTTCAAACCTTTCAGATATCGAGAACGTAAAGGGCAAGGAAAAATTCACACAAAGCGGTGACAAGCTCACCTGGCAGGCCGGTGGCAAGGACATTTACTATCAGGGCACAGCAACAGAGGAACCGCCTGTAACACAGAAGGTTACATATTACCTCGATGGAAAAGAAATCTCACCTGAGGACCTTGCGGGAAAATCAGGAAAGGTCAAAATCCGTTTTGACTACACAAATACCACATCATATACAGAGAAAGTAAATGGCGAGAAGCAGACAGTTTCCGTACCATTTGCAGCAATAACAGGACTTGTATTCGGTGATGGCTTCGAGAATATCGAAGTGACAAACGGCAAGGCTGAGGTAAGCAACTCATCAAGCGTAGTGCTCGGCTATGCTCTTCCGGGCTTAAAGGACAGCCTCGGAATCAAGGACGGAGATCTTGATGGCGATGTAAATATCCCTGAATACATGGAAATGACAGCAGATGTGGAGAATTTCTCAATGCCTGCAGCCATGACCTTCGTGGTAAACGCATCTGATTATGTAAGCACAGACGGAATTGACACATCAGACCTCGATGACATGATAAATGACTTAAAGGATGCCTCAACACAGCTTCAGGATGGCTCAAAGACACTGGCAGAGGGTACTGACACACTTGCTGACGGACTTTCAACATTGCAGAGCAAGCTCGGCACATTCGCATCAGGAGTTGGCACACTGCAGAGTGGACTTAAGACATATACTGATGGTGTAAGTACATTAAGTGGTGGACTGAATACACTTGGAAACAGTACAGGAGCCCTTGTGTCAGGAGCAGATAAGCTTAATAGTGGAGCAGGTCAGCTTGCAAGTGGAAGTGCAACACTTAAGGATGGTTTGAAGACTTATACGGATGGAGCCAGCACACTCAATGGTGGACTGAATACACTTGGAAACAGTACAGGTGCATTAGTTGATGGAGCAGATAAGCTTAATAGCGGAGCAGGCCAACTGGCAAGTGGAAGTGCAACACTTAAGGATGGCTTGAAATCATATACGGATGGAGCAAGTCAGTTAAATACAGGCTTGAACCAGCTTAATGACAACACAGGAAGTCTTGCAACAGGTGTGACCAGCCTTAATGATGGGGCAAAAACGCTTTCGGATGGTATTAATGCTGCAAACAAGGGCGCAGCAGGAGTATCTGCAGGTGCAGCACAGCTAAAGACAAGTATTGATACGGCAAAAACAGGAGCTGATTCTCTTGCAGCAGGAGCAAAGCAGGTTGATGAAGGAGTTGGTCAGTTGACACAATCTTTATCAGATATGCCTGAAACAATCAAAACCATATAAATAAATCTCTGGAACCACTGAATGAATTAAATGTCGGAACATTATTAAAACTCTGATATATTGATACAGATAAGATTACTAGCAGACAATGTATCAGCAGCAGCGGATGCAGCAGTAAACAATGCAGGAGATATAATAGATGCTTTGACTAATATGCAGAATCAGAATCCATCTGTAACTTATAATCAGATACTTGTTGGTCTGTCTCAGGGAAAAGGTGCTGTATCAGTATATTCTGCCGTGAACCAAAGTGTAACAGACAGTGCTTCCACAGTGCAAGCTTTAAAGGATGGCTCAGCAAAGGTATCAGATGGTGCGTCATCATTAGATGCTGGTTTAGGACAGTTGTCAGATGGAGCATCTGAGTTGTCAAGCGGAGCTTCTGATTTAGCAAAAGGAATTACACAGCTTGCAACAGGAGCTACAGAGCTTCAGACAGGCACACAAAGTCTTGCAGATAAATTACCAGAGCTGACAAAAGGAATCACCAGCCTTGTAAATGGTTCAAACGAGTTAGTTAAAAACAATGATACACTTAATGTCGGAGCAACAGCACTCAATGCCGGAGCAAGCCAGCTTTCAGCCGGAACACAGTCGCTCATGAACTCAGTACCGACGCTTACAAGTGGAATCAAGCAGCTTGTGGATGGACTCAAATACATTAGTTGCAAACAACGATACATTAAATGCCGGAGCAACAGCATTAAATGCCGGAGCAAGCCAGCTTTCAGCCGGAACACAGTCACTCATGAACTCAGTACCAACTCTTACAAGCGGTATCAAGCAGCTTGTGGACGGTTCAAATACACTTGTAGCAAACAATGCACAGCTCAACAGCGGAGCCTCACAGCTTGCAGATGGAACAAATCAGATAGTCTCAGGTGTAGACCAGCTCACAACAGGCTCTAAGACACTTTCAGAGGGTGCACACACACTTGCAGACGGTATGGTACAGTTCAATGAGGAGGGAATCAACAAGATTCTCGACGCATACAACGGTGACTTAAAGCCATTCACCGACAAGCTTCAGGCAGTAATTGACGCAGGTGAGGAATATCAGACATACTCAGCAATCGCTGATGGACAGACGGGCAGCGTTAAGTTCATATATAAATTAGCTTCAATAGATGCTAAGGCAGATAGCGACAAATAATTAATTAAAGGATGTTTAAACATAAGGGGAGGCAAAAATGGGCTGGATAGAATATCTGTTAATCGTGGCGGGAAGCTCACTGGAGATTTTCGTTGCGATGGAATGTCAGGGATCCCTGATCCAGAAAGTAAATAAGAAACAGCTTACAGCCATTTGCTTCATAGTTGCAGTTTGCCAGTTGTTAGCAATGTATATCGGGTATTTCCTGTCAAGCTTCCTTAATGGGAAATACTCGGTGAAGGATGAAGCACTTTTAGGAGAGATAATTTCTATCGGAATACTGATAGGACTGGGGATCAGGCTTATAGGAAAGGCTATAAGAAATGAAAGGATTGAGGAGCACTGTCAGGCACAGCTTGACATGAAAAGAGTGTTAAGGATAGCAGGAATCACCGCATTTTATACGGTTCTTGCAGGAATAGCATTCGGCTTCCTCGGTACCGGACTTTTCACCATTATGATAATGGTGGCGCTGCTAACTATCATCTGTATAGTGGCAGGCATTTACACAGGATATCACTTCGGTTTTGAGCAGAAGACAAAGGTATATATCGTGGGGGGCGATACTCTTTTGGGCGGCTGGAATTGATGTGATAGTAAGGCTTGTAAGTGCAACATAATGCATAGGGCTCTGTTCGTAAGGACAGGGCTTTTTTGCTGCCCATTGCAGTATGAAATACTTCGCTTGCAATGTCAAAGTAAATGCTATAGAATATTTTTATACTTAATAACACGCAAATGAGGAGATTTAAAGTTATGAAACAGAAATTGAGAAACCTTTCGGCACCGGCAAATATAATATTTGCCATTCTTGCAGTTTTTATTTTCATTGCACTCTTGCAGTGGAGCGGAAAATTTCTGGGACTGATTCCGGGCATGGAAAAGGCGGATGACTATCTGCTGCAGGCTATTGTGGAGACAGTTGTTTTAGTTATTTTTCTTGGCATCACATATTTATTTGGGCTGTGGGATATCTTTAAGGAAAATGCAGCAGGATGGACCAGAAGCTTATACACAGGCGGTTTTTTCATAGTGTATTGTCTGTATGCTGTTGTTTCAGGCATATATTTGTGCTTTTTGAGTGAGCATGGTGATGTGAAGTCATTTTACAACATCATCTTTTTCTTTATTGCGGTCTGTCTTGTAGGACTCGTTGAGGAGCTGGTGTTCAGAGGCGTAGTGTTCAATCTGCTGCTGAGAGCTTTTCCAAAGACAAAAGGTGGAATCACAGGAAGCGTAGTTTTGGGAGGCGTACTGTTTGGATTGATGCATTTTTCAAATATGGGCGCAGGGGTTAAGTTCAGCAGTTGTCTGATACAGGTTATTTCAGCAGGACTCATGGGTGTGCTGTTTTGCATGATATATGCTTCTACACGCAATTTCTGGATGCTTGCCATTTTCCATACTGTTGTAGATATGGGAGGACTTTTATCATCGGGAATATTTGAGGGAGGCGGAGTGGCCGACAGGATTAATGAGTTTTCGGCAATGAACTGTATCGCATTTGTCGTACTCGGTATTCCTATGCTTGTTATGCTGCGTAAGTCAAGGCGTATCCGTCTTGAGATGCTCTACAATAATGAGACTATCATAGATGACGAGAGAGAGGGCGCTAAGCTTGCAGTGGTTTCACTGGTGCTTGGTATCTGCAGTATTATTTTCTCGTTTTTTGGATATCTGATGGGACTTGGAATTGTCGGCATGCTTGCTTCCAAAATGTCAAAAAAGGCAAAGCAGTATAACAATGCAATAGCAACTGCCGGTATGATTACATCGATAATAGGTTTTGTACTGTCGGTCATCTGCACGATTGGCATGATGGTGCTGTTTGCAAGCGGCATGTACGACAGGCTTGTTAATATGTCGATGCTGCAATAATACGAAGCAGACCTTTGAATGTGGCATAAAGTCTACATTCAAGGGTCATTTTTTAAGGAGAAACCATGAATATTTTACTGACAGCAATCAATGCAAAATACATACATTCAAACCTCGCAGTTTATTCACTGCGCGCCTGTGCCGGGGAGTACAGGGATGCTGTGGAGCTTGCGGAATACACGATAAACAATCAGAAGGATTACATTCTTGAGGAGCTTTATAAGAGAAAGCCCGACGTACTTTGTTTTTCGTGCTATATATGGAATATTGATTATGTGACTGATATTGCACGCGAGTATAAAAAGCTTTGTCCGTCAGTGCCGATATGGGTTGGAGGCCCTGAGGTGTCTTACGAGGTGGAGGCATTTCTGCGGGAAAATCCATACATAGACGGTGTGATGATTGGCGAGGGAGAGGATACCTTTAGAGAGCTGTGCGGTTACTATGCGCATAAAAGAAAGCTGAGTGATATTGCAGGCATTGCCTTCAGAAAAAACAGCACAGGTAATAGTACAAGTGTGAATAACATGGGAGACAATAAAGCCGGTGAAATAGTATTCACATGTCCACGCCCAATCAAAAACATGAGTGAAATTCCATTCTGCTATGATACGCTTGATGATTTTTCAAACCGCATCATCTACTACGAGAGCAGCAGGGGATGCCCGTTTTCGTGCAGCTACTGTCTGTCATCGGTGGATAAGACACTGCGTTTCAGGGATACCGAGATTGTCAAAAGGGAGCTTAAGTTTTTTATAGACCAGAAGGTGCCACAGATTAAGTTTGTGGACAGGACCTTCAACTGCAATCATGCTCATGCCATGGAGCTGTGGCGCTTTATAAAGGCGAATGACAATGGTGTGACAAACTTTCACTTTGAGATATCGGCGGATCTGCTGAATCAGGAGGAGCTTGAGCTGATTTCTGATATGAGGCCGGGGCTGATACAGCTTGAAATCGGTGTGCAGTCCACCAATGAGGTCACGATTAAGGAGATTCACAGGACTATGAAGCTTGAGAGGCTTAAGGAGGTTGTGAAGCTCATTCAAAGCGGCAACAATATCCATGAGCATCTGGATCTGATTGCAGGGCTGCCATACGAGGACTATGACAGCTTTGGGCGTTCCTTTGATGAGATTTATGAGCTTAAGCCAAACCAGCTGCAGCTTGGATTTTTAAAGGTACTCAAGGGCTCGTACATGTTTGAGCATGCCGCGGAATATGGTATTGTCTACCATGACAAGCCGCCGTATGAGGTCATGTCCACAAAATGGCTTTCGTTTGATGATGTGATAAAGATTAAGCGTGTCGAGGATATGCTTGAGGTGTATTACAACAGCGGACAGTTTGAGATTACGATGAAGCTCATGGAGTGTATCTTTGACAGTGCGTTTGAGTTTTTTCAGGAGCTTGGAGATTTTTATGAGGCAAACGGCTATTTTGGAATGAGCCATTCGCGCATCAGAAGGTGTGAGATACTGCTTGAATTTCTGGCTTTATACCTGCATTGCTGTGACAACGACGATATAACTTCTGTGGGATTATCCGAAAATGACGGAGATAGAGATGATACTGATTTTGACGAAAATGCGCAGCTTTACAACATGATTCAGGAGTCACTCATCTTTGATTTGTACTATCGTGAGAACTGCAAGAGCCGCCCGGTGTGGGCCACAGATATAGGCAAATTCAAGCATATGACACATGCATACTGTAAGAATGGAAAGCTGTCGCATGTGGAGCCGTTCCACTATATTTTTCCGGACAAGCACACGCGCAAGCTGGATGAACTGCCAAAGTATCATAAGGAGCCGGTGTGGGCGCTTTTCCACTACGACATGAGAGACCCGCTTGACCACCAGGCGCTGGTGGAGTATATAGAATAACAGTAACGTGAAATGACTATAGCGGTAAAAGCCGGAAAGGTTTACGGACTAAGAAAAATGAGCAACATAGATAATATAAAAAATTACACGGTGATTGACCTTGAAATGACAGGGCTTTCAGCTAAAAATGACAAGATAATAGAGATAGGTGCGGCACGTGTGAGGGGCGGCGAGATAGTGGATACGATATCCACACTGGTAAATCCGAAGCAGCATATTCCACAGCGTGTGCAGGAATTAACGGGAATTACCGACAGTGATGTGGAAAACGCGGCAGATATGGACGCGGCCGTGGATAACCTTCTTAATTTTATCGGAGATGATATCATACTCGGGCAGAATGTGACCTTTGATTACAGCTTTTTAAAGCAATGGGCGGTAAATCACAAGCGAACCCTCTCGCTGAATGCATATGATACGCTGAAAATAGCCAGAAAATGTCTGCCTGCTGAGCAGTCAAAGAAGCTGGAGGATTTGTGCGAGTATTTTGGTGTAAACAGGGAAAATGCGCACAGGGCGCTCGATGATGCGATAGAGACAAAGCAGATATTTGAAAAGCTGCTTGCACTGATGGATGAAAAAGGTGAGCCGGTGGAGTCAAAGCCACTTGTATACAAGGCAAAAAACAGACACCCGCCACAGCACATCAGGTCAGACAGCTAAAGGAGCTGATGACTGAGTATGGGATAGCAGATGTCATATCGTGGGACAACCTGACCAGAAGTCAGGCCTCAAGGCTGTACGATGAATATCGCAGTAAGTACATTAATAGGTGTGAGTAATTACCGGCCGAGGCGGCATCAGCCTGTAAGCTCTCAAGCATTGAAACAAATTTCGTGAAATTATCATCATATTCAGACAGCTTTTTAAAATTGAGAATGCCATATTTAAGCATTAAATCAGTGTTTGTCATTCAGGTGAGATTGACAAGGGTTTTATCCCTTAAATCATTTATTTTATCATTATTTAATGGAAAAAACTTTTCCGGTATGGTAATATAACACAGGTCAGTGGTATCTCCGCGGAGGGTTGAGTTGGCCTTACGCTCCTTTTCCCAGAACTCCTCGGTGACATTTGCCTGGGCAGAATCAGCCCTCTTTATGGCAAAAGTGATCACTGCAATAAATAAAATGAACAAAATTAGACAAATTGGAATCATATGTTGGAAAATCTTTTCTCATATATGAAAATAGTATAACTCATTTTTGAACAGAGGTGAATAGTATGTACGATTTTAATAAAAAAAGAAATCAGAAGGTGGTTGCTATAGTGATAATAGTGGTTATAGCAGCGATGCTTGTGACAACATTTGTGTCAAGTCTTGTATAGCTTTTCTTGAAATATGGAAAAAATATGATAATATGATTAAAGGGTCAAAAGGTATCATCGATGCATGCTTGCATGCAATTCGATGTATACCTTAGTGACCCGCACTACACCGAGAAAGTAGCAATTTGCTGCGGGAACGCAGGAAATTAGCGGATTTCGAGGTGTAGTCAGATTACGGGAATGCGTAGCATGTAGTAATCTGATTAATCATAAATGAGGGGCAAAATACCTTTTGACCCTCATATCATAATATGATATAAAATGCAGTTCAGTTAAGCGGATGACAGGGGCGCTTTTAACAGCCTCAGGAAAAGGAAGCGGAAATGAAGATTAATAAAAAAGCATTATTACTGGGTACAATGGCATTTGTGCTTGTGGCAGCATCAGGCATGGTAAGTGCATATGCAAGCGGTTCGTCAGGCACAAAGAAGGCAAAGGTACAGACAATTACAGAGGGTGTGTGCATTGGTAGTGTGGATGTAGGCGGTATGACAAAGGAAGAAGCAAAAAAAGCAGTTGATGCCTATGTTGACAGCATAAAGGATACATCCTTTTCATTAAAGGGTGCCAATGGTTCATTTGATGCAACAGCACAGGAAATGTCTGTTTCGGCGGACACTGATGCAGCGGTGGACGAGGCTCTTTCAGTGTGCCATGAGGGCAGCCTGATTGACAGATTTGTGGAATCAGAGGAGCTCAAAAAGGGCAATGTTGCCGTCAATATGTATCTGTCGGTTGATAAACAAAAGACCGCAAATATGATTTATGACAAGAGCGACGAGCTCAATATAAAGGCAGTTAACAATTCGCTGCAGAGAAACGGTGACAGCTTCGATTTTGTCCCGGGACAGGAAGGCAAAGAGGTTGATGTGGTAAAATCTGTCTATGCCATAAATGATTTTTTGCAGAATAGCTGGGATGGTTCGGCGAATGAGATAGAGCTGGTCACAAATACGGTCCAGCCGAGGGGCTCAAAGGAGGAGCTCTCAAAGATTAAGGATAATCTGGGAGGCTTTTCTACAGATTTCAGCAGCTCGGCAGCAGGGCGTGCAGCCAATGTAAAGAACGCGTGCAGCCTGATAAACGGCAGTGTCATATATCCGGGTGAGCAGTTCTCGGTTTACGAGGCTATCAGCCCTATCACAACTGACAACGGCTATCAGATAGCAGGCGCATACGAGAACGGTCAGGTAGTGGACTCGGTAGGCGGAGGCGTATGCCAGGTTGCTACCACACTCTACAATGCGGTTATAAGGGCTGAGCTTGAGATAGTGCAGCGCTACAACCATTCCATGATAGTAAACTATGTAAAGCCATCTGACGATGCGGCAATCGCAGGTACCTACAAGGATCTTAAGTTTAAAAATAATCTGGACAGTCCGGTGTATATAGAGGGCTATTGCAGTGGTGGAGTCATCACCTTCAATGTGTACGGAGTGGAGACGAGACCGGCAAACAGGGAAATTTCCTTCAGGAGTGAGACGATTTCCGAGGAGGATCCGGTTACGCAGTTTAAGTTTGATGCAGGTCAGCCGGTCGGTTATTTCAACACCGAGCAGTCTGCGCACAAGGGACTTACTGCAAGGCTCTGGAAGACGGTCACAGTCGATGGTACAGTGCAGAGTGATGAGGTATTCAACAACAGCAAGTACAAGTCATCACCAAAAATCGTGACGGTTGGTACAGCAGGAGCATCAGCGGAGGTTGTTGCGCAGCTTCAGGCGGCGGCAGCGGCTAATGATGAGGGCTCGGTTAAATCTATTGCTGCGTCTGCGGCAGCAGCGGTTCAGGCACAGGCAGCACAGACTCAGACACAGGATCCGAATGCGGCAGGGCAGACACAGCCGACAGACCCGAATGCAGCAGGGCAGACACAGGGCACGCAGACGCAGCCGACAGACCAGAATGCAGCAGGGCAGGCACAGGGCACCCAGACACAGCAGACGGCAGGACAGACGCAGTAAATGCCCGCAGGTAGTTGTTTCTGATGTAGTTATTTGCAATCAATGCACCGGGCTGCAACAGTATACACAGCATATTATTATTAGGAACAGGAAAACACATGAAAAACGGTAAAATATCAGAGTCGGTTTTAAAGCGCTCTGTCTTAAAACAACTTCATACCACAAGCGACAGAATACTTTTTAAACCGGCAGTAGGTGAGGACTGTGCGGTGATTTCCATGCAGGCAGGTGATCAAACCAAGTTAGTTACGGCTACCCAGACGTTCACACTTGATGTATCGGATAAGCATGTGCGTGCTAACTGCGCAGTTTATGATGCATTGAACAATATTTATGCCATGGGGGCAGCTCCTGTTGGGATAGAGCTGGCACTGCTTGTACCTACCACAGAAAACGAAGCCGTGCTTCGTGAGACGGTGAGAGCGATTGATACTGTATGTGAGGAAGCAGGCATTGTGGTGCTTGGCGGACATACACAGGTGAGCCGTGCGGTGAAGAATATCGTGGTGACAGTTACAGCAATAGGTGAGGCCTATGAGCAGGCGCTTACACCATCATCGGCAGCAGCACCGGGCATGGACGTAATAGTGACAGGCTATGTGGGGCTTGAGGGCACAGCAATTCTTGCAAATGAGAAAAGAGCCGAGCTTGAAACGAGATTTTCCAGGGCATTTATAGATAAATCAGCAGCATATATAGACCATATTTCCACCGCAATGGAGGCTGCATCCGCGATTGGCGCCGGTGTGGCGGCAATCCATGACGCTTCGCAGGGAGGCATCTTTGGAGCACTCTGGGATATGGCAGAGGCTTCGGGAATTGGTCTTGACATCGATTTAAAGAAGCTCCCTATCAGGCAGGATACGATTGAAATAAGTGAATTTTTTGACATAAACCCGTATAAGCTTTTGTCAGGAGGAAGTCTGATAATCATAGCTGCAGATGGTACCCGCGTAGTCAGAGAGCTTGAGAAAACAGGACAAAATGCTGTTATAGTCGGTGCCACAACCGATTCAAACGACAGAGTGCTTATTTCCGGCGAGGAGAGACGGTTTTTGGAGACTGCCCAGACTGACGAGATATACAAGGTTTTCAACTAATATATTTGAATCAGGAGTTACTGTTCACACCTAACAGTGTGACCAGCAACGATTACAGCCCATTTAAAATGCCTCTACGAGGCAGGGGCTGTAATCACTCAATAATTAACACTATGGCGCATAGCTTGACAGCGTGGTGTCAAGCTTGCGTCTGAACAGTAACAATCAGGAGACTATATATCATGAGAGAAAAGATATTAACATTTATAGAGAAAAACAGCAGGATAAACCTGAAGGAGCTTGCAATCATGCTTGGTGTGGATGAGGCAAGTGTGGCAAACGAGATTGCTGCTATGGAGCAGGAGAATGTCATCTGCGGATATCACACACTGATTGACTGGGACAAGGCAGGCCTTGAGAAGGTCACAGCCATGATAGAGGTCAGAGTGACACCACAGCGCGGCATGGGCTTCGACAAGATTGCCGAGCGTATATACAACTATCCTGAGGTGAAGTCTGTATACCTTATCTCAGGCGGCTTCGACCTCATGGTCACACTCGAGGGCAAGACTCTGCGCGAGGTATCACAGTTTGTGACAGATAAGCTTTCTACACTGGATCAGGTGCTTTCGACAAAGACAAACTTTATCCTGAAGAAATACAAGGACCATGGAACTATCATGGCGGCACCTGTCAAATCCGATGAAAGGGGAATTATGTCATAATGAGAGACCCTTTATCCAGTACCATAAAGACTATCCAGCCATCGGGCATCCGTAAGTTTTTTGACATAGTGAGCGAGATGAAGGATGCGATTTCGCTCGGAGTAGGTGAGCCTGATTTTGACACACCGTGGCATATCAGGGATGAGGGCATATATTCCCTTGAAAAGGGACGCACCTTCTACACCTCAAATGCCGGACTCAAGGAGTTAAAGATTGAGATTGCAAAATATCTCGACAGAAGATACGGCATGACATATGATTACAACAAAGAGATCATGGTAACTGTCGGCGGCAGCGAGGCTATAGATATTGCACTGCGCGCCATGCTCGATGCGGGAGATGAGGTGATTATCCCACAGCCAAGCTATGTTTCATATGTGCCATGTACTGTTTTGGCAGGAGGCACACCTGTGATTGTGGAGCTCAAGGAGGAAAATGATTTCAGGCTGACAGCCGAGGAGCTTGAGGCTGTTATCACTCCAAAGACAAAGATACTTATCATGCCTTTCCCTAATAACCCTACAGGTGCTATCATGGAAAAAGCAGACCTTGAAGCAATTGTTCAGGTGGTTAAGGAGCATGATCTGTTTGTGATAAGTGACGAGATTTATTCGGAGCTTACATATGTGGATAAGCATGTATCTATAGCATCGTTTCCGGGAATGAAGGAGCGCACAGTGCTCATAAACGGTTTTTCAAAGGCATATGCCATGACAGGCTGGAGGCTTGGATATGCATGTGCACCTGAGACCATTTTAAAGCAGATGCTAAAGATTCATCAGTTTGCAATCATGTGTGCGCCGACCACGAGCCAGTATGCGGCTGTCGAGGCTATGAAAAACGGCGATGAGGATGTTGCACAGATGAGGGAGGAATACAACGGCCGCAGACGCTATGTGCTTCACCGCTTTAAGGAGATGGGGCTTAAGTGCTTTGAGCCTTTCGGAGCCTTTTATGCGTTCCCAAGCATCAAGGAGTTTGGCATGACATCCGATGAGTTTGCCACAAAGCTTCTAAACAGCAAGAAGATTGCCGTGGTTCCGGGAACTGCATTCGGAGAGTGCGGTGAGGGCTTTTTACGTATATCATATGCATATTCGCTTGATGATTTAAAGGAGGCGCTCGGCCGCATTGAGGAGTTTGTCACAGAGCTTCGCGCCGGGATGGATAATAAATAGTTTAAATTGACAGGAGACAAAATGGCAAAGCTGAACATAGTGTTACATGAGCCGGAAATTCCGGCAAATACAGGAAATATCGGAAGAACCTGCGTCGCGACAGGCACGAGGCTTCATCTTATAGAGCCGCTTGGATTCTCACTTTCAGAGAAGGCAATAAAGAGAGCCGGAATGGATTATTGGAAGGACCTCGACGTCACCACATATGTGGACTGGGAGGATTTCCTTGAGAGAAATCCGGGCGCAAAGATATATTATGCGACAACAAAGGGCAGACATGTGTACTCTGATGCTCATTTTGAGCCAGACTGCTATATTATGTTTGGCAAGGAAAGCGCAGGCATTCCGGAGGAGATACTAAAGGAGCATCCGGATGAGTGCATCAGGATACCGATGATAGGTGAGACAAGGTCACTTAATTTGTCAAATTCAGTAGCTATCGTGCTCTACGAGGCATTGAGACAGAATAATTTTGATCATATGAGGCTTGAGGGAGAGCTTCATCACCTGAGCTGGGATGACTAAATCAAGCGGCAAAGCGCATATTTTTGGCAGCTATTTGGGCTTTAACAGCTATGATAATTGTAAATACGGTAGATTTTTAGGAAAAAGAATGGGCATAATTAAAACAAGCAAATTAGTACATGAATTTATACGAAGAGACGAGGAAGGCAATGTAGAGTCAATCACTACAGCACTCGACAACGTAAACCTCGACATAAAAGAGGGACAGTTTATTGCAATCCTCGGTCACAATGGTTCAGGAAAAATCAACTCTTGCAAAGCATATCAATGCACTTCTTGCGCCGAGCGACGGCACCATATGGGTGGATGGCATGGATGTGTCAAAGGAAGAGAATGTCATACCTGTCAGGAAAAGCGCAGGTATGGTTTTCCAGAATCCCGACAATCAGATTATCGCCAATGTCGTGGAGGAGGATGTGGGCTTTGGACCTGAGAATATCGGTGTGCCGACAGATGAAATCTGGCAGCGCGTGGACTATGCACTAAGGGCTGTCGGTATGACAAAGTACCGCACACATTCACCAAACAAGCTCTCCGGAGGACAGAAGCAGCGTGTGGCAATCGCGGGAGTTGTGGCAATGGAGCCAAAATGCATAGTATTTGACGAGCCTACAGCCATGCTTGACCCAAACGGCCGCAAGGAGGTTATAGCCACAGCCCATGAGCTCAATAAGAAAAAGGGCGTGACCATCATTCTCATCACCCATTACATGGAGGAGGTGGTCGGCGCAGACCATGTCTATGTCATGGAAAAGGGCAAGGTGGTCATGGACGGCACACCGCGTGAGATTTTTCAAGGGTGGACGAGCTGAAGGAGCACAGGCTTGATGTGCCGCAGGTGACACTGGTAGCCGATGAGCTCAAAAAGGCAGGGCTCGATATCCCTGATGGAATCCTGACGAGAGAAGAACTTGTAAATGCGCTTGTTGCGCTGAAAAACAGATAGGCGGGAGAAAATATGTCAATAATTCTAGATCACATAAACTATTGCTACAGTGCCGACTCAGCCTACAAGGTGCAGGCACTTAAAGATGTAAGCCTTGAGATAAATGATGGAGAGTTTATTGGAATAATCGGTCACACCGGTTCGGGAAAATCCACACTTATCCAGCATATGAACGGCCTTTTGAAGGCGACAAGCGGTCATATATACTACAATGGACAGGATATATATGACAATGATTATGATTTAAGCAAGCTGCGTCACAAGGTGGGGATGGTGTTCCAGTATCCGGAGCATCAGCTTTTTGAGACAACCAACTTTGAGGATGTATGCTTTGGACCGAAAAATCAGGGGCTCGATAGGAAAACAGTGGAGCTAAGAGCCTATGAGGCACTGCAGAATGTACATTTTCCGGAGGATCTCTACTATCAGCCGCCATTTGATTTGTCCGGAGGACAAAAAAGGCGTGTAGCCATAGCAGGAGTACTTGCAATGCACCCTGACGTACTTATACTCGATGAGCCGACAGCGGGACTGGATCCTGCGGGCAGAGATGAGATACTGGGACTGCTTTTACAGATGAAAAAGGATCTGGGTATTACAATCATACTCGTATCACACAGCATGGAGGATGTTGCGGAGTATGTGGATCGCATCATTGTTATGAATTCAGGAGAGGTGATGTTTGACGGAGTGCCGAAGGAGGTATTCTCACACTACAAGGAGCTCGAGGCAGTCGGACTTGCAGCACCGCAGGTCACATATCTGATGCATGATCTGGCAAAAAAGGGTATACCGGTTGACCTTTCGGCGACGACAGTTGCGGAGGCGAGGGACTCAATACTAAAAGCCTTTAAATAGCTCACCAATGCTGACATTTTGATACAAATTATGAGGAAGGAATACAAAAATGATTCGTGATATTACCATAGGCCAGTATTATCCGGCTCAGTCGCCAATACATAAACTGGACCCAAGAGTAAAGCTTTTCGCAACACTTATATATATTATTGCGCTGTTTTCCTACAAGGGAATAGCCGGTGTGCTGTTTATAGTTGCCGCGCTTGCCGCAGTTATAAAGATTTCGAAGGTGCCCTTTAAGTTCATGGTAAAGGGACTCAAATCCATTATAATACTGCTGCTTTTTACAGCATGCTTCAGCGTGTTTTTCACACAGGGAGAGTACACAATCTGGGAGTACGGTATACTGCATATTTCTGACACCGGACTGATAAATGCAGCAACCATGATGATACGACTTGTGCTGCTCATTATAGGAACCTCGCTCATGACACTCACCACCACACCAAATCAGCTCACGGACGGTCTTGAGAAATCACTGGGCTTTTTAAACAAAATACATGTTCCGGTGCATGCGATAGCCATGATGATGTCGATAGCGCTTCGTTTTATTCCAATCCTTATTGAGGAGACGGACAAAATAATGAAAGCACAGATGGCAAGAGGAGCTGATTTTGAGCATGGAAATATCATAAAAAGAGCAAAGAGCATGGTGCCTCTTTTAGTGCCTCTTTTCGTATCGGCATTCAGGCGTGCGGATGACCTCGCAATGGCCATGGAGGCCAGATGCTACAATGGAGGAGAGGGCAGGACAAAGATGAAGCCGCTCGTATATGAAAAGGACGATAAAATAGCATATCTTTTCATATTTGCTTTTTTAGCGGTTGTGATAGTGCTTAGAATCCTTCTGCCGGTGAATCTGGGCAATCTTATTTTCAGATAGTGAAATAGATAGTGCAGGCAAAACAGGAGAGATATATGCGTGTAAAAATGATTGTAGCCTACGATGGCACAAATTACTGCGGCTGGCAGATACAGCCAAACGGCATAACAATTGAGCAGGTATTAAACGAGCACCTGAGCCGCCTGTTAAAGGAGGATATAAAGGTGACAGGAGCAAGCCGCACCGATGCGGGAGTGCATTCACTTGGAAATGTGTGTATGTTTGACACCAATACCCGCATGCCGGCGGAAAAAGATATCGTATGCACTGAATCAGAAGCTGCCGGAGGATATAGTGGTGGTCGATTCCTGTGAGGTAAGCGATGATTTTCATCCACGCTTCTCAAAGAGCCGTAAAACCTATGAATACCGCATTTTAAATGCGAGGTTCAGAAATCCGACACGCAGGCTTGACACATATTTCTATCATTATCCGCTTGACACAGAAAAGATGAGTGAGGCTGCAAAATATCTCATAGGAGAGCATGATTTTGCAAGCTTCTGCTCGGCAAACTCGCAGGCACAGACCACAGTCCGCACGATATATGACTGTACGGTGTCAAAGGTCGGTGACATCATCACAATACGTGTGACAGGAAACGGCTTTTTATACAATATGGTGCGCATAATCGCAGGAACACTTGTGAAGATAGGTGGAAGCGATATGCCGGCAGATGCGATGAATGGCATAATAGCCGCAACAGACAGGGCAGCAGCAGGTCCTACAGCCCCGGCACATGGGCTTACAATGATAGGACTTAAGTATGAGTAACCGCTTTAGATTTTTAATATTATATTAAGATTTTTGGAATATCCGTTTTTAGCTTCAATAATAGGTTATAATGTCGTTACTGTTAATACACGGTACGGCAAAAAGAAGCTTGGAGATGAAGACGGTTATGAGATTTACAAAAGGAAAAGAGAAAATTATAAAAAACAAAGCCATAAACAGCACAGACGAAGGAAAAGGCAGACACCGTAAGGTAATCCGTATAGGAGCGTTTGCTTTGGTATTTGTCGTGCTGTTTTCGTTTGTCTCGACATTTTTTAAGATGACGGATGCTGTCAATATTGCGACTATAGAGGGCTTTTATAAGGAGCCGAAGAACACAATTGATGTGATGATGATAGGAGCCAGCGAGGTATACGCTGATTACAGTGCAACCGAGGCATGGAAGAATTACGGATATACCTCATACTCGCTTGGGGTATCAGGAGCACCCGGCAGTCTGTACAAATCAATGCTCAGAGAAGCTCTCACCAGACAGCATCCGAAGGTTGTGGTTTTTGAAGTGAATGGCTTTTTACAAAATGACAGCTATTACGAAAGGACGGTAAAGCTGCATAGCTGGATAGACAATATCCATAATGAGGAAAACAGGCTTGATACAATAAAAGAGATTGTGCCAAAGGATGAGCAGGATAACTTTAGAAACCCTTTAAAGCTATATCACAGCAATTGGAAGGATATTGACAAATGTGCACACACCTTTGCCACAAGAGTTGGAATGTATTTTGCAAAAACATCATGCATGAAGGGATTTTCATCTATTGCAAAATATTCCGATTGCCCATCAGGCAAGCAGAAAAAGCTCTACTTTACCGACAAGAGCAGAGCGTATATGACTGATCTGCTTGAGTATTGTAAAGCACAGGGGGTGGAAAAGGTGCTTTTTGCGAGGTTCCCTCATGAGAAGGAGGTAAAGAATCCGCAGGTGCTTTGCGACGTGAAGGAGCTGGTGGAGTCTTATGGCTATGATTTTGCGAGCTTTGAAGGCGATAAGGAACTTATCGGAATCAATAGTAGGGATGATTTCTACAATTCGGAGCACCTGAATATAAATGGAAGCCGCAAATTCACTGCATTTATGGGAAAATATCTGTCTGATAATTACAGGCTTAATGCAGACCACTCACCGGAGCTTCAGAGTGCATGGGGCGAGTGCGCAAGGCGCGCTGACAAGGTGATAAGTGCCTGCGCAAAGGATACGGATCTGAGTCTGGGCAATCATTATTTTGAGATGTCCGTTTATCTGCCTTATAATTTTTCGTCAAGCCTTGCGACAAATAAGGTAGCAGATACGAACAACGATGCAAAGCCTGCAAAGGAGTTAAATACCCCGGTTAAAAAATAGCATGATAGTGTATGGATTTTAAAATAAATACTGCCTGTTAATTAAAGTATGTCCGGCAGTATTACATTAGAAAATAGATTTGGAGTAAATAAAATGGAACTCATTTCATTAAAATATGCGATATTTGTAATAGCATTGCTTGTACTATATTATTGTTTTCCGAAGAAATACCGCTGGTATGTGCTTCTGGCGGGAAGCATGGCATACTATGTGATTATATGTAAGTGGTATGTGCTGTTTATCATTTTCACAATATGCACCACCTATGGCTCAACAATATGGATTGACAAGCTGCTAAAGGAGCAGAATGCCATCGTAAAAAGCCATAAGGAGGACTGGGACAGGCAGACCAGAAAGGAATACAAGGAAAAGGGCAGAAAAAGAGAGTGGCAGTCATGCTTTTTGCGCTGCTTTGCAATTTCGGCATATTGGCATTCCTTAAATATATACCATATGCGGGCGAACTTGGACTTTTGCTTCCGCTTGGCATATCCTTTTACACCTTCCAGTCCATGGGCTATGTGATGGATGTATACAGGGAAATTGTCGAGCCTGAAAAGAATTTCCTTAAGGTAGCGCTATTCGTGTCATTTTTCCCACAGATCATACAGGGACCGATTGCGATATATGATAAGCTTGCGGGACAGCTTTACGAGGGACATTCCCTGAGACTTGAAAATCTGCAAAAGGGTGCGCTTCTGGTGCTCTGGGGAGTCATGAAAAAGCTTGTGATAGCAGATCGCGCGGTAAATATCATCAATTTTGTGATGGATAAGCCGATGGATTTTTCGGGCACCTATGTATTTTTTGCGGCAGTAGTGTATGCGCTGCAGCTATATGCGGATTTCTCGGGAGGAATCGATATAGTGCGCGGTATTGCGGAGATGTTTGGCATAACGATGTCAACAAACTTCAATCATCCGTATTTTTCGCGCTCGCTCACTGAGTATTGGCACCGCTGGCATATGACTCTTGGAGACTGGTGCAGAAACTATATCTTCTACCCACTTTCAATCTCAAAGCGTTTCCTGAACTTTGGCAAATGGCTAAAGCCGAGATTTGGTGCGCATATCAGTAAGGTGCTGCCGGGCTGCATCGCGAGTGTCATCACATTTATCGTCATCGGAGTATGGCACGGTGCCAATATGAAATACCTGTATTTCGGACTCTGGAACGGTATTGTCATCATGCTTGCAGAGCTTTTTGCTCCGGTAAACAAAAAGGTGGCAGGCGGCTTTTTTAAGCTGACCGGTCTCAGGGAAAAGGGTATATTTGCAACGATTGTATCAGTGCTTTGGACCTTTATGCTCATACTGGTAGGCTACTATTTTGACATAGCTGCAAATGCGTCGACTGCATTTCACATGCTTTTTAAATCAGTCACGGATTTCCATATCAGCGAGCTTGGAATAAACAACATCATTTTGAATCTCGGAGCATGCGGACTGGACGAGTACGATATACTTTTACTTATAATATGTACGCTGCTGTGGTTCTTCATCAGCTTCGTTGAGGAAAATAAAAAGCTCGACATGCGCGATTTCATACTTTCAAGAAAGCTGCCGCTTCGCTGGGCGATAATATATCTTGGCATCTTTATAGTAATTATATTCGGTTACTACGGACTGGGAGTGAATCCGGCTGATTTTGTATATATGCAGTTTTAAAATAAAAGTTTAAAGAAAAAGTATAAACATAAAGAAAAAACTTAAAGACAAAGTTTAAATAAAAAGTTTAAAGCCGGAAATAAGGGTAAAAAACACTTGACAACAGCCGGTTACGCAAGTATAATATCTAGGTCTGTAAAAGTAGATAAATGGAAGCCAAAGCCCCGGCAACCATTTAGTATAGATAATGATAGTCATCTGAGATGGAACAGAGGACTATAAGATGTCAAAAAGGAGTGGCGTCCGGACATACGCGATTTCAAGAGGCATCGGCATTAAAAGTATCGAATCATTTAAGGAGGAAAACCGATGAAAACATTTATGGCTAGTCCTGCTACAATCGACAGAAAAT
>ENA-OQIP01000014-OQIP01000014.1-human-gut-metagenome-genome-assembly--contig:-NODE-14-length-40866-cov-5.968188_pt1 | contig 40866 bp, 27 predicted proteins | sample MGYA00242585_ERZ504750 | MGnify/ENA primary metagenome ERZ504750 (study PRJEB26092, sample SAMD00036441) | human gut metagenome | host: Homo sapiens | study: EMG produced TPA metagenomics assembly of...
GCAACGCACGGACGGTGGCGCTCGCCGGTATTCGCTGCGAGACATCTCGCGCCTTGCGAAAGCGCAGCAGCTGAGTCAGGAAGAAGGCATCAACCTGGCTGGCATCGCGCGGATCCTTTCCTTGGAAGAGGAGAACCGCGAGCTGCGCCGGCAAGTCGAGCGATTGCGCCGGCCGGCCGGTTCCAGCGTGTTCGCGGCCGATGCGGACGGTGACATTGTGGAAATCGAACGTTCCCGCCGCGCTCGCATGTGGCGTCGGCAGATTCAGGTCGACGCCCGTCAGCTGCCGTCGCGCGAGTCCGTGGAGGCCGCGCGTGTCGCGGCTGATGCGTACGACACGCGCGGTGGGGGTGTCGCAGGCGAAAACGAGGGGATTGAGAGGGGTAAACCCGTTTCTCAGCCGATTTCTAGGTCTATCGTGCTTTGGGGGATTGACTGATTTTCAGAAAACATTGAAAAAAATTCAAAAACAGGCATATCTTGCAACAGATGTGCCTGTTTTGTTATATAGTTTTACCAAATGCATTGCTTCCTGCGACGATGTCGTTGTTGTGGGAAATAATGTTGAGCATCCGCGTTCTAACTGTCATTCTTCCGGTCGTCAAGGTGCTTCGGTGAAAGATGGTTCTCTTTGCCCATGAATAATCATGGAGGAGGGGGTAAGATATGCGGCGAGAACAGGAAAGGTTAGGAGCGTACAGTGCCAAGAGTTGCGTTCACAGCTAAGACCCGCAAGTATCTCGGGTCTCTGGATGCCGTGGAATCGGTCACCCAGTATCGTATTTGTTACTCCAAGGAGTTTCGCGATGATTGCATGCGCAGGTATGCCGAAGGTGGCTCGCCTGCCGCGATTTTCCGCGAGGCCGGGCTTGATCCGAAGATCATCGGATACAAGCGCGTGGAACGTTGCATCGCTCGCTGGAAGGCGGAAAATGCGGAAAAGGCCGCTGAAACCGCTGTGGAAAACAGTGAAAATCAGGGAGAGTGAATTTCAAATCTCCCGATACAAGTGAAATTTTCGAATTTCATGGATTATAGCGATGGGGGTTGCCGATAATTCGTGAAAAAAATCGGATGATTTTGCGAATACGTAGGCGCGAAGTATTGCGTCGATATGGGAAGCGCTCGGATGGAGGACCGTCCGGGCGCTTTTCGTTTGCCTCGCTTGTATGCCTGTTTGTTGTCTGCCGTTTTGCCGCGACTCGCGAATGCTGCCGTCTTGCCGCTCTGCTGAAATGGCAGTGGAAGTCGCGATGGACGGCGCTGCCCGGAAATCCGGTGCTCCGCGTCCGACGGTCGTAGGGAAGGAACATCATGACCGAGACGAACCTGATGATCAAGGCCGTGTTTTGGGATATGGACGGCACGCTGATCGATTCCGAACCGTATTGGCATGAGGGTGAGATGAAAATCGCAGCCGCGCATGGCGGATATTGGGATGAGGAGCTCGCCTGGCAGGGTTCGGGCACGCCGGTTCCGGATGTGGCCCGTCGCATGGTGGAGCATGGTTGCCAGCTGTCGATTGAAGAGATCGGCCAGGGCATGATCGATTACGTCGCCCAAAAGGATTCGAGCGCATTCCGTGGATCGAAGGCGTGGAAGACGTGCTTGTCGCGCTGCGTGACGCTGGCGTTCCTTCGATGCTGGTCACCACGTCGCCGCGTCATCTTGCGGAGAATCTGGTTGTCCAAGCGCCGGCTGGCGCGTTTGCGGGCTACGTGTGCGGCGATGATGATGTTGAGAAGAAGCCGTCTCCGGCCCCGTATTTGGAGGCGGGTCGTCGCTTGGGTATCGCTCCGGAAGATATGAAGTACTGCATTGCGATTGAGGATTCCATGTCGGGCCTGCGTTCGGCCGTCGCCTCCGGCGCGACGACGATCGGCCAGACCGGGTTCATGCAGATCGACAATTCCAACGGCCCGCAGTTCGCCTCGATCAAGGGCTACGAGGGCATTGACGCGGCCTCGCTCGACGCTTTCGTGCGTCAGCGCGTATCCCAGGCCTGATTTTTCGCCCCATCTCGCTTACGTATGGCAGATTTGTCTGGTGGCTAGGAAAAGAAAAAGCCCGCTGCGGTGGAATGAATGCAGCGGGCTTAGTGGAGCCGACGGTAGTCGAAACCGCGACCTCTTCGATGCGAACGAAGCGCTCTACCAACTGAGCTACGGCCCCAAGTCATGTCTAGCAACACGCTAAGCAAGACAACTCTCGCGATTCTAGTACGAAGTCTGTACGAATGCAATCTGCGAGATTCGCGTGTTGCGGAATATCCCTTGCAGGAAAAGCATGCGAAAGCATACGAAAACGGTGCCTTCCGAAAAATCGAAAGACACCGCAATCGCAAGAAAAGGAGAAAACGTAAGATCAGGCTTCCGCGGTCGCGGTATCAGCCTTCTTTTTACCGAACTTTGCTTTGAGCAAGCCGACGAAGGTAGGAATCAGCGACAGCACGAGAATCGCAATGATGACCAGCTCGAAATGCTTCTGCACGGCCGGAATACCGCCGAAGAAATAGCCGAGCAGCGTGAACAGTGTGGACCAGCACAGACCGCCGAGCACCGAGAACGGCGTGAAACGGCTCCAGCGCATGCCGGAAATGCCGGAAATGAACGGCATGAACGTGCGGATGAACGGGAAGAAGCGGCCAAGGAACACAGCCAGCGGACCCCACTTCTCAATCATTTTCTCGGTCTTTTCGATGCGTTCCGGAGTCATGGCCTTGACTTTGCCGGATTCGATGATGCGACGTCCGAAGAAGTGGCCGATCCAGTAGTTGCACTGGTCGCCGATGATCGGGGCGCACCAGACCACCGGTAGCAGCGCGAACAGCGGCAGCGCTGACACGCCGGTCTGTGCGTCGGGGGCGGCGAAGAAGCCGGCCGCGAACAGCAGCGAATCGCCCGGCAGGAACGGGAAGAACACCACGCCGGTCTCAATGAAGACGATAAGGAAAATGAAGCCGAGGGTCGGCGCGACGCCCATGGCAATCCAGCTGGCGATCGCGGTACGGGGGTCCTTGATGAGGTTGACGAAGAAATTGATGATATTCATAGGTCTCTCTGTGTGGTTTTGCGCGGTTGCGCGGGGTCGGTTCGTGTGGCTCGCTTTTCCATCGTGCGCAACGAATGTGCCGTTGCGAACCAATCACAGACTACCAACGGGTCTATGCAGTGTGCGCCGCAGTGTGACGACGGGTGGCAAATCTGCACAAATCGTCAATATGTGCCTATGGGAGCCTATGTGCGTGTGCTTGTAGGTGGTGTTCGGCCGGTGGTGCCCGGTGGTTGTTCAATGGTTGTCCGGCAGCTGTCCAGCGTGCTCAGCGGCTGTCCGGTGCGTCCAGCGCGTCCGGCGTCCGCGTGGGGCACGCTGGCGAATCCTGGCCTGAACTTGTTGTATTACGGCGATCGTCAGATGGTGCACGAGTCGCGTCCCATCTGATTTTGGCGATTAGGTGGCGCAAAACGTTGCACGTCTTTGATTTTTGGCGGTTATTTTCAAGTCGTGCGACGCCGAATACCCCCTAAGTGTCGTTTTCGACCGGAAAATGCCGGTTAGGGGGTATTTTTACTCGATTAAATGTCGCACGACTTGATTTTTTGGTCCGAAAAGCGAAGTCGTGCGACAAAAAAGACGTGAAAAGACGCGGAAAAAAACGCAGGAATGGCGATTATTCGGCAATCGCGTCGGCTGTGGCAGAGCCGGTCGTGGCAGCGTCGGTATCCGCAAATGTACGACGCATCCACGCGATCGCAAGTTTCGGCCAGACCTGCACGCACGGTTCGATGCCGTTGACCCCCTGCCATGCGGTTTCGGCGGTGCCGAGCGACAGACCGTGGCCGCCGCTGGGGAACAGGTGCGCCTCGACGCTCACGCCGGCCTTCTTGCAGGCGTCGACGAGCATCAGCGTGTTCTCATACGGCACGCAATCGTCCGGAACGGTATGCCAGACGAACACCGGCGGCGTCTTCGCGTCGATATGCTTTTCGATCGAAACGGCGTCGAGCGCTTCCGGATCGGCCTTGCGGTCGCCGAGCAGCGCATCGAAACTGCCGCGGTGGGCGAGCGGGCCGGACGTGACCACAGGGTAGGCGAGCATCAGACCGTTCGGGCGCACCGCATCCGCGTCGTAACCATGCGCCGCAAGCACATCGTCGCTGGCGGAAGTCGCAAGATTGGCGGCAAGGTGGCCGCCGGCGGAAAAGCCGATCACCGCGATCGCGTCGGCATCGCAATGCCATTCGTCGGCATGCGTGCGGATCCGCCGCATCGCTTCGGCCGCTTCCAGCAGCGCGACCGGAAAAATGGACGGCTTCACGGAATAGCGCAGCACGAACGCGTTGAAGCCGGCTGCAAGGAATTGCATGGCGATTGGTTCGGCTTCGCGGTCGGACGTCATTTCGTAGCCGCCGCCGGGAATCACCAGCACGGACGGGCGCTTGCGATTCGGGTCGATTTCGCTGCTGTTGTCAAGGCAGTAGCCGACGAACGTGGCCGTGCTGCCGTCGATTCCGGAAATTTCATCTTCAAAATAACGCATGATTCCATGCTATCGATGGCATGTCCAAAGTCGTGTTGAATCGCCGTCTCACCCCCGTCTGAGAAAATCCGAATCCTACGCAAAGGAAAATCCGAATGTCGTACGAAGAAAAATCCGAATGCGTGGCGGGTGGAAACCCGGATGTGTGAGGGGTACATTTTGATTTACCGGTGAGGACGTGTGGCGTCGTCGGTGGTTTGGTCGGGTTTCGATTGGTCGGTTGCGAAAGGCGGAGAAATGGCGGGGGCTGATGGTTTGGGGACGCTGTGGGCGATACTGGAAATATGGAGAACTTGAGCGAACAGACTGATGCCGAGAAGGCTGGTAACGCCGTGAAACAAACCGTGAAAACAAATATTGGTCAGATTGCCGAAATCGGCGAGAATGCGGAAAATGCCGAGGAAACCGCGCAAGCCACGGAACGTGCCGAATTCGGGCTCGACGGACTGGTCGCCGACGTCAACATTCCGCGCGGAACGGTCGTGCTCGCGGCCACGCCGATCGGCAACACCGGAGACGCGTCCGCCCGCCTGATCGCCCTCATGGAAGGCGCCGACATCGTGGCAGCCGAGGATACGCGCCGCCTATACGCGCTCGCGAACCGCCTCGGCATCCGCGTGCCCGGCCGCGTCGTCGCCTACCACGACCACAACGAACGCGACAAGGCCGACGGCCTGCTCGACCAGGTCGAACAAGGCGCCACCGTGCTCGTCGTATCCGACGCGGGCATGCCCACCATCAACGATCCGGGACTGGCGATCGTCCGCCGCGCCATCGAACGCGGCCTGCCCGTCACCTGCGCTCCCGGCCCGTCCGCCGTGCTCGACGCGCTGTGCCTGTCCGGCCTGCCGACCGACCGCTTCTGCTACGAAGGCTTCCTGCCGCGCAAGCACAGCGAACGTGTGCAGCACCTGCGCGCGCTCAAATCGGAACGTCGCACCATCGTCTTCTACGAAACCCTGCACCGCATCGACGAATCCATGGCCGACCTGCTTGACGTGCTCGGACCGAATCGCAAAATGGCGTTGTGCCGCGAGCTGACCAAGGATTACGAGCAGATTCGTCGCGGAACCATCGCCGAAATCCGCCAAAGCGTCGTCGACGATCCGCCGCGTGGCGAAATGGTGCTCGTCATCGCCGGCGCTTCCGAGGAGGAGGCCGACGCTGCCGCGCCTGCAACGCTGTCCATCGAGGATCTGGCGGTGCTGTCAGTCGACCGCGCGCAGGAAGACAACCTGCGTATCAAGGACGCGATTTCACAGGTTGTCGCCGAACATCCGCTGTCTGACGGCTCGCTCGCCAATCGCAAGCAGGTCTACAATGCCGTGCTTGCGATGAAGGGCTGATCGCTTCCGGAACCGTTCATTTCCAATGATTTCAGCAATATCCGCAGCGCTTCGGGCACACCCGGCCCGCCGACCTGCGCAAGATATTCCAGCATTGCAGGCGTCGCCGAAGGATTGGCGACCAGCCACTTGCGCAATCGCGGCGCATATTCCGCGATATGCCACAGCACATCTTGCGCGGTGTTGGCGCTGCACGCCACCAACGGCGTCAATTCGATCGGCGGCGCAGGCGGTTCGACCAATGCCCGCTGCCGCGCGTGCGGCTGATATTTCGGCGGCGCGCGACGTCGTTCGTGGCGTTTGCCGTGGTGTCCATGCTGTTCATGTCGTTGCCCATGACGTTTGCTACGTTTCGCGCGCTCTTCATATCTCTTGCTTGCCGTGCGCCGCGACTGTGCAGACGCTTGCCGTGTCTGTCCCGTCTGTCTCGTCTGCCGTGGTTTTTCCGACGGCCGTTGCGATTCACGCATATCCGTCACTGCTTTCCGTCAATCGTCCGGAAAAACTGGCGTGCCCGTGGCGCGTTGCGAATATGGGTGGCCTCCTGCATGACCTGCAGGCAATCGTCGGGGCGGAACCGGAATTCCTGCATGAGCATGCATACGATTTCCGTGACCGGCGACTGCGTTTCCGGCGTGCAGTTCATGGCAAGGTCGCATGCGGTGCGTGTGGGCGTGGTGACGGTGATCGGGCCGACGTCGGTGACATGTTCGTCGGGCGCCTGTCGGTTGAAAACGCTGACTTTGCGACCGTACCTCGCCGTTCGGTAATGCGCTTTTGAAATGATGTCGATCGTGTTGGGAAACATGCCACCCAACCACACCCACGCAGCGGTGCCGGCGCACGCCACGGAACGGCTCGGCATCAGCGTTGAGATGATGCTGGCGCGGCCGTACAGCGTGCGCGAATCGTGATACGAGTAGGCGTTGTCGTTGTCAAGTTTGCATACCACGCCTAGGGAATGCAAACGATTCAAACAAATGGGGCCGGGCAGGTCGGCGTCGCCCAAAAGGGGAGGGGAGGTATCCATGCGGGGTACCGTAGCTGATACGGAAAGCGGCGTGCCACCGGCTTCGCGAAAAAAGTGGATAAGTGGACGATGATTGTTGCGTAATACAACAATGTGGATAACCTTGTGGACTACCGTAGCCTGATGCAGGCCGGTCTGCGAGAACGTCATCGACCCCATCCGCCCGTCTTCCGCCAATCGGAATGCGCCGAAAACACGGGATATGGCGCTTTGTATAATCGGGCACCATGAGTCATATTTTGGTGAATGTTGCATGGCCGTATGCCAACGGCCCCCGTCATATCGGCCACGTCGCCGGCTTCGGCGTGCCGTCCGACGTGTACGCGCGCTACGAGCGCATGAAGGGCAATGACGTGCTGATGGTGTCCGGCACTGACGAGCACGGCACCCCAATCCTGGTGGAAGCCGACAAGGAAGGCGTGAGCGCGCAGGAGCTCGCCAACCGCTACAACCGCGTGATCGCCAAGGACCTATGCAATCTCGGCCTGAGCTACGATCTGTTCACCCGCACCACCACCGGCAATCACGAAAAGGTCGTGCAGGAACTGTTCAAACAGTGCCTCGAAAACGGCTACATCTACAAGGGCACCCAGAAAGTCGCCATCTCCCCGTCCACCGGACGCACCCTGCCGGACCGCTACATCGAAGGCACCTGCCCGATCTGCGGCGCCGACGGAGCCCGTGGCGACCAGTGCGACGCCTGCGGCAACGAACTCGACCCGGACGAGCTGCTCAACCCCGTATCCAAGATCAACGGCGAAACCCCGCGCTTCGAGGAAACCGAACACTTCTTCCTCGACCTGCCGGCGCTCGCCGAAGCCAATCTCGCGTGGCTCAAGACCCGCGAAGGCTGGCGCACCAACGTCATCAACTTCTCCATCGGCCTGTTCAAGGAAGTCAAGCCGCGCGCCATCACGCGTGACATCGACTGGGGCATTCCGGTGCCGGTCAAGGGCTGGATCGACAACCCGAACAAGAAGCTGTACGTGTGGTTCGACGCTGTGATCGGCTACTTGTCCGCATCCATCGAATGGGCCCGCCGCAAGGGCGACCCGGAGGCATGGCGCGCATGGTGGAACGATCCGACCACCCCGGGCTACTACTTCATGGGCAAGGACAACATCACGTTCCACTCCCAGATCTGGCCGTCCGAAATGCTGGCCTACAACGGCCAGGGCTCCAAGGGCGGCGAAACCGGCAAGCTCGGTCCGCTGAACATGCCGGAGCAGGTCGTGGCCTCCGAGTTCATGACCATGGAAGGCAAGAAGTTCTCGTCCTCCCGCGGCATCGTCATCTACGTGAAGGACATCCTCGCCCGTTACCCCGTGGACGCCGTGCGTTACTACATCTCCGTGGCCGGACCGGAAAGCTCCGATTCCGACTTCACTTGGGCCGAGTTCGTGCGCCACAACAATGAGGAGCTCGCCGCATCCTGGGGCAACCTGGTGAACCGCGTGGCCAACCTCATCAACAAGAACTTCGGCGAGATTCCGGCGTTCGACGAGGCTTCCGCCACCGACGAGGACCGTGCGCTGCTGGCCGAAACCAAGGCCGCGTTCGAAACCGTCGGCGGACTCATCGAGAATCACCGCCAGAAGAACGCGCTGTCCGAAGCGATGCGCGTGGTCGGCGACATCAACAAGTACATCTCCGCCACCGAACCGTGGAAGATCAAGGACAATCCGGCCCGCCTCGGCACCGTGCTGCACACCGCCGCCCAGGCCGTGTCCGACGCCAACCACCTGCTGGCCCCGTTCCTGCCGCACTCCGCACAGAAGGTGTGGGAGGCCCTCGGCGGAACCGGCGTCTTCTCGCCGCTGCCTCATCTGGAAGAGGTTGAGGATCTCGACAAGCCGGGCTTCACGTACCCGATCATCACGGGCGACTACAAGCTGGGCGAAACCGTGCATCCGTGGGCTTCCGAGCCGATCGTGGCCGGCACCTCGGTGCCGAAGCCGCACCCGATCTTCGCGAAGATTCCGCCGGAGGCCGTCGAAGAGGAGCTCGCCCGCTTCGATACCGAGCTGAAGGCCCGCCGCGAAGCCGAGGCCGCCCGTCTCGCCGCCGAAAAGGCGAAGCTGGAAGGCTGATTCCGTCGCATACCCCCCCGTACGCGTCGCACGACTTTGATTTTTGGACGATTTCTTCAAGTCGTGCGACAGCTGCGGTGCGATAAGTGCCCCCTAACTGCTGTTTTTAGGTCAAAATGACCGGAAAATGGCGGTTGGGGGGTATTTGTTTTGATTGCCGTGTCGCACGACTTGAAAAAAGTGCTGAAAAATCGAAGTCGTGCGACATTTTGTGCCGTTTCAGCGTCTCATTCCCGTATCACGTTTCCACATGTGCGACGTTTTGTGCGATTGGCGGGCCCGGCGGCCGGTCGAGGTATGCGTTGACGGCGCACTCAAGGCCGTTCGGCCAAGCCTATGGCCTTACAACGCATATACGACCGACCGCATCCTTTTCGTAGGTATGTTCCGGTTGCTTTCGCATTGTTTTGGGTAGAAATGCGTGCGATTTTTCAGCTGGTCTTGGCGGGGTGTCGCAAGACGGTACTGCAAACCGCGGTACGAATCGTTAAAAAACGCAAGCCGCTCAGTACAATAAAACGCAGAGACGTGCAAGGCTGCAGGAAGGGGCGCTTTATGCTGGATATCAAACGCGTACTGAAGGCCGCTCCTACGAAAATGCGTTCCCGTGAGCCGCTGCAGCAGTTGTGGACACCGTGGGGTGAACGAATCGACCATGAATGGCTGTCCGCGCGCGCCGGCAACAAGGCGTTCAATCCCGCCGAGGAAGGCGAACGCACGCTGGACGAGGGTCGTACCCCCATACTCGGCGAGCACCCGCGCCCGACCATGGTACGCGACAACTGCACCATGCTCAATGGCTGGTGGGATTACGCGATCGCGTCCATTCCGGAAGATGAGACCGCGCCGAAATGGCGCAAAACGGCGGCGATGCTGACCCGCGACGAAGCGGTCCGCGCAGTCAAGGAAACCGCCATTCCGCAAACGTTCGACGGCAAGATCCTCGTACCGTTCTCGCCGGAATCCGCGCTGTCCGGCGTGCACCAGACCATTTACCCCGACAACCTGCTGTGGTACCGCACCGTCGTGCATCCCGTCACGCTCGGCGGAGAGGAAACGGTCCGGCAGATCGGCGACGCGAATCGCCTCATCCTGCATTTCGAAGCGGTCGATTATGTCTGCGCCTGCTATGTCAACGGCCAGCTCGCGGGCACGCACGTCGGCGGCTACCTGCCGTTCGACGTCGATATTTCGGCATTTATCGACCCTGATGACGCGTTTGAAATCGCGCTGTGCGTCTACGATCCGAACGATTCGGGCACGCAGTTGCGCGGCAAGCAGAAAATCGAGCGCGAAGGCATCTGGTACACCGCGCAAAGCGGCATTTGGCAAAGCGTCTGGCTGGAAATCGTGCCGGAAGCCTACCTGCGCACGCTGACACTCAAGGGGGCATCCGACGGCAAGTTGTTCGTCCGTGCGGAAATCGGCGGCGACAAGCCGAACGCGAAACTGCACATCGTCGTCACCGACCCTGCGGACGGCACGGTGGTGGCGGATGAGACGCTGCCGGCGGGCGTGCGCAAGGTGCGTGCGGAAATCGCAACAGCTGCCGAACATCTGTGGTCGCCGGCCGATCCGTATCTGTATGACGTGCGGGCCGAATTGCGATACGGGTCGGCGAAACCCGCGGAAACGGCGGGTGATGCGGCGGTCGCGCAATCGCAGCCGATGGATGTCGTAAGTTCCTACTGCGCGTTCCGTTCCGTCGAAATCAAACCGGATACGAAGGGGGTGGCGCGCTTCCATCTCAACGGCAAGCCGCTCTTCGTCAAAGGCGTGCTCGACCAAGGCTACTGGCCGGACGGCCTCATGACCGCGCCCGACGACGAGGCGCTGACGCATGACATCACGGCCATGAAAAACGCCGGCTTCAACATGCTGCGCAAGCACATCAAAATCGAGTCGGCCCGCTGGTACTACCATTGCGACCGCCTCGGCATGCTCGTCTGGCAGGACGCGGTGTCCGGCGGCGGCACGGACGGCGAATACAATGCGTGGACCACGAATCGCAAGCCGACGCTCATCCGCTCCACATGGAACAAATTCCGCGACGACACCGCCAAACATTTCACGGCGCTCGGCGCGGACGACCCGATCTACCGGCGCGACTGGTCGCGTACGTGCGACGCGATGGTGCACATGCTCGGCGGGCACCCCTCCATCGTGACGTGGACGCTGTTCAACGAAGGCTGGGGCCAATTCGACGCGTGCGATGCAGCCGAACGCATCCACGCGCTCGATCCGACCCGTCCGATCGACGCGACGAGCGGCTGGTACGACCAGCATTGCGGCGACTTCCATAGCGTGCACAACTATTTCCGGCCGCTGGAAATCTACCCGGACAAGGGTCCGTTGCGCGGATACGTGGCCGAATTCGAGAAGAAGCACCGCCGTCGCCGCAGGGCCGCGCATTACGTGGTGCTGCCGGTCGCACGGCACGGCGTACGCGCGTTCGTGATTTCGGAATTCGGCGGATTGGCGCAGCTCGTACCGGAGCATGCGGCGGTGTCGCGCGCCTACGGTTACGGTGAATACGATTCGATCGACGATTGGCGGGCCGCCGTGCGTTCCGTGCTCGCCTCCGCGGCCGCACTGGAATCGCGCGGACTTGCGGGATACGTGTATACGCAGGTTTCCGACGTGGAGGAGGAGCTCAACGGCCTGCTGACCTACGATCGCCGCGTCGACAAATTCGCCGAGTGAGATGCGCGATTGCGTGTGAGTGCACGGCGTCGTTGAGCGGCGGTGTTGTATAGCGGCGTTTCATGACGGTGTCGGCAGATGCCGTGCAATCGTCTGTTGCCGCGCTGAACAAGCTGCAGGAAGGCCGTTGGGGCGATATTCAGTGGGATAAACCCCCGAATTCGCACCGTCGTGACATTTCCGCTACGAAATTCTCAGGGAATTGACAGGAACACACATCGTTCCTCCAAGGGTCGGGCGGTTATATAGAACATGTCAACGGTTACGGCTGTTGGCGAGGTTCTTTCAAGAATCCCATAACTGAACCCTTCTTCTCTCTTCTCTCTCAGCCGGCGGCCTTCTCTCCGCCGGCTTTCTTTTTGCCGGCTTGCTTGTGGATGGTTTGACGGCTTGATTCGGTCCGCTTGCTCGTGGATATCCGAGGAGGCTCTCCGCACGAGGGAAAAGCATGTGCCGCTGGCCTGTGCTTCACGCTTTCCTGCACTGAAAAATAACCGGTAAACGTTTTCTAAAAAATCGGAGTGTCGCATGTCGCCATGACCTACACTTGAATGCAATATACGCAGCATACAAGCGCGGCAGGGTTGCTACTCAATGCGAGGCAAGACCTGGAACGACGTCACTATACGTCGTTCCAGGTCTTTTTTGTTTGCTGCGATTGCTGCATCTCATATCGATGAGGATCGATGGGAATGGAAGGTGGAATCATGACTGCGGTGCAGACGTCCAATCCAGTACACGACGCCGAAGGTGCGGTGGAAGCCGGCATCCATGAGGTCGGCGCGACGATCGACGCCGTCGAGCGGGAGGTGGGGCGTGGCGTTTCCACACGTTTCCCGCTCAACAGCGCGTTCATCTTCACGTTCGGCGCGCTGGGAGGCATGCTGTTCGGCTTCGACACCGGCATCATCTCCGGAGCCTCGCCGCTCATCGAATCCGATTTCGGCCTGTCCGTGGCTCAGACCGGGTTCATCACATCATCCGTGTTGATCGGTTCCTGCGCGGGAGCCCTGTCCATCGGCGCGCTGTCCGATCGTTTCGGCCGCAAGAAGCTGCTGATTCTGGCGGCGATACTGTTCCTGCTCGGTTCGGGCATGTGCGCGGGATCCACGGGATTCCTGATGATGGTCGTGGCCCGCATCATCCTCGGTCTCGCCGTCGGCGCGGCCTCCTCGCTGACTCCGGCATATCTTGCCGAGCTTGCGCCGAAGGAACGTCGTGGATCGCTGTCCACGCTATTCCAGCTGATGATCACTTTCGGCATCCTGCTGGCATACGCGTCCAATCTCGGCTTCCTCGGCCACAATATCGCCGGCATCCGCGATTGGCGGTGGATGCTGGGGTCGGCGCTCGTGCCGGCGGCCCTGCTGCTGATCGGCGGCCTGCTGCTGCCGGAATCGCCGCGATATCTGGTGAGTCGAGGCAAGGATCGTGAGGCGTTCAAAGTACTTACCCTTATTCGCAAGGACGTCGATCAGACGCAGGTGCAGCTCGAGCTCGACGAGATCAAGGCCGTCGCCGCGCAGAACACCAAGGGCGGTGTCCGCGAGCTGTTCCGTATCGCCCGTCCTGCGCTCGTCGCCGCGATCGGCATCATGCTGTTCCAGCAGCTCGTCGGCATCAACTCCGTGATCTATTTCCTGCCGCAGGTGTTCATCAAAGGCTTCGGATTCCCCGAAAACCATGCCATCTGGGTGTCGGTCGGCATTGGCGTGGTCAACTTCGTGGCCACTATCGCGGCCACGCTTATCATGGACAAATTCCCCCGCAAGAAGCTGCTGATCTTCGGATCGGTGACGATGACCATCGCCCTCGCGGTGCTGGCCGTGCTCAACTTCACCGGCGATGTGGCCACGCTGGCCGTGCCGACCATGGTGCTGATCGCCTGCTATATCCTCGGCTTCGCGCTGTCATGGGGTCCGATCGCATGGGTGCTCATCGGCGAGATCTTCCCGTTGAGCGTGCGCGGCATCGGCAGCTCCTTCGGTTCCGCTGCCAACTGGCTGGGCAATTTCGTGGTCTCCCAGTTCTTCCTCATGCTGCTGGCCATGTTCGGCAACAACGTCGGCGGCCCGTTCACCATCTTTGGCGTGTTCTCCGCGCTGTCCATCCCGTTCGTGCTGCGTTTCGTGCCTGAGACCAAGGGCAAGTCGCTCGAACAGATCGAAGAGGAAATGGTCCGCCGCTGATACGGCGTCGCGGCATCGACGGCCATTGAATGGGGCGGGCACTCCGGAGGAGTATTCACCCCATTCACGTTATTCAACAGCGTTCGTATGAGAAGCGGCGGATTCGATCAAGGCATTCCCGGCTTTCCTCAAGCCATGGCATGCCGATGACGAACACATGCCCCAACGTCTCATGGCGGCGCGGCTTCGGGTCGAACAATTCAAAATCGGCGCCTTTGCGCGACAAGGCGGCGGCCAACGCCAGATTGTCGGCTTCAAGGAAATCGTCGCCGCAGGTGATGATGAGCAAGGGTGGCAGATCGACGTTGAACGCCAGACCCTCAGCGGTGAGGAACTTCGGATCGGCGGCTTCGAGCCCCGCAAAGAAATCGACGCCCAACATCTGCTCAAGACCGATACGGCGGTTCGGGTCATACCCGACCGTCAGCTTGCGGCCCATGGTCTCCAACGACGCCGAACTGTACGCGCCGCACACCGGAGCGGCACCCGCGAATCGGATGCCGGACGGCTTGTCGACGCCAAACGCAGCCGCGGCTTCCGCATTGTTTTCAATGGCCAAGGTCAGTAGCGTCAACGCGCCACCTGCGGAATCGCCGGTGAGGAACACCGCGTTCGGATTGACCGGATAATCGGCCATATGGGCTGCGATCCAACGCAATGCCGCCTGGATATCGGCCAATTGCCCACGCAAGTCGGTCTGCGGCGCCGGACGATAGTTCAATGAAAACACCGCGAAGCCCTGTTCCGCGAGATGCACGTTGAAATTCCGGTTCAGCTCCTTGTATCCGTAAGTGAATCCGCCGCCATGGATATCGATGTACACCGGCAGGGTGTGCCCACCGCGCAATACCGCGTCATGCGGCAGATACAGGTCGAGCAAATGGCCGCGGCACGCTCCCGCGGCCGTATCGTACCCGCCATCCGGCAGGTAGGCGAGGTCGGCGATTACATCGATGTCTTCCGGCGTGCTCCAGCGTTCGGAACGCGGCGTATCGATGGCGATCGCGCCAAATCGCATTCCCAGAATGCCCGGCAGCAGGTTCTCGGGAACCCCTTCGAGGTCGCCCGTGGTCTCCGTCCAACGTTCCGCGTTCCTGAGCATGTCCTCCGACAGGCCATATTCCGCAGCGAACTTCGCGCGGATGCGCTCCAAGTCCGTCATCCTTGCCGTCCTTTCCTCGACGTGCGTCGCCGATGCTTGTATCGATAGTTCGAGCTTGATTCCATTATCGTGCGATGTTCCGATGCGATGCTCCGATTCCGGCGAGCCAGGCTCCGATGACGGTTTTCGCAGCACCCGCAAACCAGTGGTATGTAACGGTATATATGTTGATTTTATTATGATTGCGACACGCCGAAAACGTATCTGTTGCATCGGCGTACGGTTCGTTTAAAATAAGTCGAGTTTGCGAATCCGAACAGGGGTTTCGGCAGGCGGCGGCATGCCGGTGACGGGACGCTCGACACACGACGGACGTGAATCGTGGCGGCAACGAATGGCCGCAACACCACAACCCAACAACAACCCAACCAAGACCCAAGCAAACAATTCGAAGGAACGCTACGTATGTATGTCGATCCGAAACGCAACCAGCAGGCGGGCAATCTCAAGTGGATCCTGCCCTACTGCAAACCTGACCTGCCTCGCGTGGGTGGCGCGTTCATGTTGTTCTGCCTGAACAACACGATGGCCCTCATCATCCCGCTGCTGTCAGGGCTTATCGTGGACCGTGTCATTACGCAAGGCCACGTGAGCGAACTGACCCGTCTGTGCGTCATGATGATCGTGCTCACCGTGGTGCGTGTCGGCTCCCGTTACGGCTGCCAAATGTGGATGGAACGCTTCGGACAGAACTCCATCTATCGTCTCGTCAGCGACGAATTCGAAAAACTCCACGAACTTGACTTCACCTACTTCAACCACACTCGCACTGGCGACGTCATGAGCCGCATGACGTCCGACACCGACGCCATCCGCCACGCACTGAGCTGGGTGAGCCTGCAAGCGCTTGACTGCGTGGTCATGTTCATCGGCGCGCTCGCCATGATGTTTTCGATTGATTGGCGACTTGCTCTTGCGCTCGCTTGCGTCACGCCACCACTGTTCATTTTGACACGCGGTCTGTCGAAGCATGCACGACCCCTGTTCTTCGATATCCGAAACTCGCTCGCCGAAATGAATTCGATGGTCGAGGAAAACATCGAAGGCAACCGCGTCGTCAAAGCGTTTGTGCGCGAATCGTACGAAACCGAAAAATTTGACGAACGCAACGACGACTATATGCAACGCAACATGGCCCAGGCATACAACAGCCGCAAATACATGCCCTGGCTTGACGGTCTCGGCTTTTCGCTGCAACTTATCACACTCGGTTTCGGCGGCTTTCTCGTCATCAAAGGGTACATGACTCTTGGCAACCTTGTGGCGTTCAACTCATACCTGTGGATGCTTGACAGCCCAATTCGCCAATCCGGATGGCTTACCAACGACTGGCAACGTTTCAACGCGGCATGCATAAAAATCCGTAAGCTGCTCACCGCCGAATCGCGTATTCGCGAAAAGCCGGAGTTTGCGGGGAAAGCCACGCAAAGCACTACGCGAGTCGGTACGCAAGGGGCGCAAGCCGCCGATAAATCGGCTAGAATCGCAGGAACCATCGACTTCCAGCACGTCGACTTCGCTTTCCCCGACGATCTGGGGACGCCTGTGCTCAGCGACATCGACTTCCACGTTCCCGCAGGCGCGAAACTCGGAATCCTCGGCGAAACCGGCTCCGGCAAATCGACTCTCGTCAACCTTATCTCCCGTTTCTACGACCCAACCGCCGGTCGTGTGCTCATCGACGGCATCGACGCGCGCGACTGGCCGCTCGCCACGTTGCGATCGCAAGTCTGCATCGTCGCGCAGGATACGTTCCTGTTTTCCGATACGATCGGCAGCAACATCAGCTTTGGCGCGGGCGACCGAAGCAACCGACTTGAGTACAACGGTCAGTACGACGGCCAGCGCAGACGACGTGGTTACGACGAACAGTACGTGCGCCGCATGGCCGCCATTGCCGGCGCGGATGGCTTCATCAGCAGCATGCCGGACGGCTACGATACCGTCGTCGGCGAACGTGGCGTCGGCCTGTCCGGCGGACAGAAGCAGCGACTGAGCTTGGCGCGTGCTCTCGCCGACAATCCGTCGATTCTGATTATGGACGATACGACCAGCGCCGTCGATATGGAAACGGAAGCAGAGATTCAGCGGCACTTGCGCGATTTGGACGAGAAGAAGACGATTGTCACAATCGCCCACCGCATTTCGTCGGTCAAGGATTCCGACTTGATTCTCGTGCTGGAGCATGGGCGCATTGTGGAACGTGGCACGCACGACGAATTGGTGGCCTCGCACGGCCGATATTGGCAGATTTACAGCAAGCAGTTGGGCGTGGATGCCGGCCGCTCGCAGGGATTCGAAGCGTAAGACGCGGGGGAGGATAACATCATGGCACAACGCAACACCTTCCGTGACGATGAAGACCTTGAAGAGAAGATCAATATGCGCGACCTCGCGCGCGTCGGCGTCTACCTGAAACCGTACATGGCCCGCGTGGTCTGGATCCTCATCGTCGTGGCGGCAATGGGCTGCATCAACGTCGTGGAACCGTATCTGACGAAAATCATGATCGACAGTGTCATTCCGGCGAAAAACCTTGCACTGCTTGGCGAGCTGGTGGCACTGCTGGCGGTGCTCATCGTCATTTACGAATTCGGTTTGCGCTACCGTACTGTGGAAATCACGCGCGTCGGCCAGCTCATGCTTAAAGACATGCGCCGCGACCTGTTTACGCACATTCAGACGTTGCCGTTCAGCTATTTCGACTCGCGTCCGCATGGCAAAATCCTCATCCGCGTGGTCAACTATGTGAACACGCTTTCGGACACCCTGAGCTCCGGTCTGGTCAACGTGATTTCCGACGTGTTCACGTTCTTCATCACGCTAGTGGTCATGTTCGTCGTGGATTGGCGTCTCGCGCTGTACAGTCTCGCGTTGTTCCCGCTGCTCATCGCGTGGGTGCTGGGATTGCAGCATTTCCAGCGTCGCGCGTACCAGGTGCTATCCAATAAGCAGAGCAATCTCAACGCGTTCATCCACGAATCGATCGCCGGTGTGAAGACCACCCAGACGTTCGCGCGCGAGGACACGCAGTTCCGCACATTCCAGGAACAGCAGGGCGCTGTGCGTTCCGCGTGGATGCGTACGGTGCATATCCAGACGCTTATGTGGCCGGGCATCCAGACGATTTCCGTCATGACGATCGCGTTCATCTATTATGTGGGCGTCACCGGTTTCGGCGGTGTGGACGTGACCACGGGTGTGCTGATCGCGTTCGTCGGCTACGCGAACAACTTCTGGAACCCGGTAATCAGCATCGGAAACTTCTACAACCAGCTGATCACCTGCTCCGCGTATCTCGAGCGCATCTTCGAGACGCTGGATGTGCAGCCGGAGATCCGCAACGCGCCGGACGCCGTCGATCTGCCGCAGATCGAGGGCCGCGTCGACTTCAACGACGTCGTCTTCCGCTATGAGCCGGACGGCCGCAACATCCTGAACCTGGTCGACCTGCATGTCGAGCCAGGCAAGACGATTGCGCTGGTCGGTCCTACGGGTGCCGGCAAAACCACGATCATCAACCTGCTGTCGCGTTTCTACGACGTCGCCGAAGGCTCGGTGACGATCGACGGCCACGACGTGCGTTCCGTCACGTTGGAAAGCCTGCGCCGGCAGATGGGCGTCATGCTGCAGGACACGTTCATCTTCTCCGGCAACGTGCGTGAGAACATCCGCTACGGCAAACTGGACGCCACCGACGAGGAGATCGTGGCCGCGGCCAAAGCGGTGCATGCGCACGAATTCATCATGGAACTGCCAGACGGCTACGACACCGTGGTGGAGGAGCGCGGCTCGACCCTGTCCGCGGGCCAACGCCAGCTCATCGCGTTCGCGCGCGTGCTGCTCGCCGACCCGCGCATCCTGATCCTCGACGAGGCCACGTCGAATATCGACACGCGTACCGAGGAGGCGCTGCAGGCCGGTCTGAACCATCTGCTCAAGGGACGCACGAGCTTCATCATCGCGCACCGCCTGTCCACGATCGAGAATGCGGATGAGATCTGCTACATCGACCACGGGCAGATCGTGGAGCAGGGCAACCATGCCGAGCTGCTCGCCCGCCATGGCGCCTACTACCGGCTCTACGAATCGCAGTACGCCATGATCAAGGTCTGAGCAGCCGGCTGCCGGTTCGGATACATGTTGGTCACGCGGAGTGCGTATTGGATGCATTTGTGGAATAATGGGCTGTGAGCGTTAACAAGACAACGATGCACTAAGGAGCGCTTGCACTCATGACTACCACCAATCGCACCAGCCATCCAATCGCATTGCGCGACGCCACCGTCACCGACCCGTTCTGGGCATCGCGGCAGGAACTCGTGCGCACCCAGGTGATTCCCTACCAGTGGAACGCGCTGAACGACAACGTTCCCGGCGCCGCACCCAGCTACTGCATGCACAACTTCAAGGCCGCCGCCGCGCAGAACGCAGAACACCACAAGGAAGGCAAGGCCTTCGTGCCGCCGAAATACACGTTCCGCGGCTTCGAAGCCCTGCCGGACGACCCGGCGCACCCCGATCCCGACAAGTTCTACGGCTTCGTGTTCCAAGACACTGATTTCTCCAAATGGATCGAAGCGGTCGGCTACTCGCTGACCCACCACCCGGACGCTGACCTTGAAGCGACCGCCGACACCGCCATCGATATCGTCTGCGCGGCGCAGCTCGACAACGGCTACCTGGACACCTACTACATCCTCAACGGCATGGACCGGCACTTCACCAACCTGAAGGATCATCACGAGCTGTACTGCTTCGGCCACCTGACCGAAGGCGCGATCGCCTACTATCAAGCCACCGGCAAACGCAAGCTGCTTGACGCGGCCTGCCGTTTCGCTGATTACATCGATTCCCGATTCGGCACCGCCGACGGCAAGCTGCACGGCTATCCCGGGCACGAAATCGCCGAAATGGCACTCGTCAAACTCGCCGAGACCACCGGCGAACAGCGCTATGCCGACCTCGCCGAACACTTTGTACGCCAACGCGGCCAGCAGCCGCTCTATTTCGAGCTCGAAGACCGCCGCCGCGCCCGGGAGGACGGCCGCAACTACGCGCCGCGCGAGCAGAACTACGCCTACTACCAGGCCGACAAGCCGATCACGGAACAGACGGAGGCCCTCGGACACGCCGTCCGCGCCGCCTACTTCTACGCCGGAGCCGCCGACGTGGCACGCCTGACCGGCGACTCCGACCTGCTGGCATCCTGCGAACGACTATGGCGCAACATCGTCGACCGAAAGCTCTACATCACCGGCGGTATCGGCGCCACACACATGGGGGAGGCCTTCTCCTTCGACTATGATCTGCCGAATGACACCGCCTATTCGGAAAGCTGCGCCGCCATCGCGCTCGCGTTCTTCGCCCGCCGCATGCTGGAAATCCAGCCGAAATCCGAATATGCGGACGTCATGGAATCGGCGCTGTACAACACCACGCTCGCCGGCATGGCACTCGATGGCAAAAGCTTCTTCTACGTGAACCCGCTCGAAGTGGTGCCCGAGGCATGCCATCGCGATGAACGCAAGGCGCACGTCGAAGCCGGTGCGCCAGAAGTGGTTCGGATGCGCCTGCTGCCCGCGAACATCGCACGCATCGTGGAGGACGTGCAGCAGTACGCCTACACGATCGGAGACGACTCATCCACCCTGTATGTGCATCTGTATATGGGCGGCGGCGTCCATGCCAGGCTTTCCGGCACCGACTGTGCGCCTTGACGTCATGTCCGATATGCCCTGGTCCGGCAAGGGATCCGTCACGGTGGGCTTTGGCACAGCCGGTTCGGCTTCCGACGCCCCCAAGGACGCGGTTTTCACGATCGCCCTCCGTCTGCCCGCTTGGGCCGGTGGCGAAACCGCTTCCGATGCGGTCACCGTGCGCGGCCGCGACGACATCTCCCGCGTCATCAGAGACGGATACCTGTATCTGACCGGCGCATGGCATGACGGCGATGTCGTCGATTTCGATTTCCCGATGCCGGTCCACATGGTCGCCGCGAATCCGCTCGTGCGCGAGGACGCCGGAAAGGTGGCGTTCGTGCGCGGACCGCTGGCCTACTGCGCGGAAGGTGTCGATAATGGCGCGAACCTGCATCTGCTGCACGCCGATACCGCGCGCATCGCATCCGATCCATCCTGCGTGTCTGTTGATAGCATCGTCTTCCATGCCGGCGCCGCCGCACAGGACGAGCAGGGGCTCGGCGAGGTGGACGCCGTCGATATGCCGATGACCACGCTGACGATTCCCGCTTGGCGTGAAGTGGAAGACGCCGCGCAAACCTCCGCGTTGTACCATGATTGGCGTCCCGCCGAACGCAAGACGACGACGGCCACGCTGATTCCATACTTCGCATGGGCCAACCGTGGCGAGAACGAGATGACGGTGTTCCTACGCGGGTGAGCATGACGAGTGACGAAGGGACTGCCCGACAAAGGAGCTGTCCTTGGTTTCGGCAACATCACCAAAACCAAGGATGCGCCAGTCAAGTTCATCGCATATCTCCGCTTCGAGTAGACACGCACGTGCGATTTGCCCCATTTACCGCTTAAGCTAGTACCAGGTACGTCAATCGATGCACGTCAATGATCAGGCGGTATCTGAACACGGTTGAGGAGTCGAAGATGATAAGCGGTGCCGGTGCAATGAACCCCGTATGTCCCCGTGAGGACGGGCATCTCGAATGGGGCAATGGCGTGGTTTCCATGCTGTTCGACACGGCAGGCGATTCCCCCGTCCGATTGTGCAACGTTGCAGGCCGCGGCATGGGGCCCATCGGCGGCCGTGTTACCGACGATGGAAGAACCGTGCTGGAACGCGATCCGCGTCCGATCGTCGAAGTGCGTGCCGCCAACACCGGATCGCAGGACAATCGCCTCACCTTGATCGCCACGGTGGCGGGCAGCGTATTGCGATTCGTCTCGGCCGCCGCTTCCGAGCCGGAGGAAGGGTCCGCCGAACCATATCGTTTGGAGATCGTCCAATTCGCTTCGTATGCGGAACTGGAGCCGCACGGGCGCGCGTTCGAACCGACCGCCGCCGAACGGGCCGAAGCCGTCGCGCAGCCCTCGCTGGAAACCGTCCGCCATGCCGACGCCACGGCTGGGCTGGTAGTCACTTCCGTATTCGAAGCGTTCCCGGGTCTGTCCGCAGTGCGCACCTACACGCGGTTGAGCTCCGCGCGCCCGCTGCCTATCGAGGCGGTGTCGTCGTTGAATCTGACGGTGCCGATGCGCGTCAACTGCGGCAAAATCGACCATTCCCGCGTATTCTGGGGAGACTCCGCGTGGGCGGTGGAAAACGATTGGCGCAGCCGTCCACTGCGCGACGTGTCGGTGCGCAATCGCAATCAAGTCATCAATCCCGGCCAATCCAGCTCGCGATTCGCCATGAGCTCCGCCTCCACATGGAGCACCGGCGTGCATGAGCCGGCCGGCATCGTACAGGTCGAGGGCTCGCGCCGCCAATCGCGTGACTTCTCCGTGATGTGGCAGATCGAGCACAATGGCCCGTGGGAGTGGGAGGTCGGTGAGGATGATCCCGGTTTGCACATCAGCGCGTTCGGACCGGAATATCAGGACCACCATTGGTATACGGAGCTGGGTGAAGGCCACGATTTCGAATCGGTGCCGGTCTCCTTCGCGATCTCGGCCGGCGATTGGCAGCAGTCCGTCGCCGAAATGACATTGCAGCGCCGTGCGTTGCGTGCCGCCAAGGCTCGCGAATTGGGTCGTTCCGAGCAGTTCGAACGCACGCAGGGACTCGTCATCTACAACGATTACATGAACACCCTGTTCGGCGACCCGCGCTTGGAGAAGGAGCTGCCGCTCGTCGAGGGCGCGGCACGCGTCGGCGCGGACATCTTCTGCATCGACGCCGGCTGGTACGACAGCACGGACGGCGGTTGGTGGGACATGGTCGGAGAATGGCAGGCCTCCACGAACCGTTTCGGCGAAGCTGGACTCAAGGGTTTGGCCGACACCATCCGCGCGCATGGCATGGGCTTGGGATTGTGGCTCGAGCCTGAGGTGATCGGTGTGAAATCGCCGCTCGCCCAGAGCCTGCCCGATGACGCGTTCTTCCAGCGCCACGGCGTGCGCGTCTGCGATTCGGGCCGGTACCTGCTTGACTTCCGCTCGCCCGCCGCACGCGAGCACGTCACTCGCACCGTCGACCGGCTGATTGACGATTTCGGCGCGGTCTTCTTCAAATTCGACTACAACACCGTCCCCGGCGTCGGCACTGATCTCGACGCCGAATCCGCCGGCGCTGGCCTGCTCGGCCACTGCCGTGCCTATTTGGATTGGCTGGACGACCTGCGCCGCCGCCATCCGGACGTTATGATCGAAAACTGCGGTTCCGGTGCGATGCGCGCCGATTGCGCGCAGTTGCAACGATTGGACCTGCAATCCACCTCCGACCAGTGTGATCCGCTGATTTACGCCGCGATCGCCGCCGGCGCCGGACTGACGATCCTGCCGGAACAGCAAGGCAACTGGGGTTACGCCCAGCAGGAGATGGACGATGAGACCGCCGTCTTCACGCTGGCCACGGGCATACTCGGCAGGTTGTACCTGTCCGGATTCATTGACCGCATGGACGAGCATCGGCTTGCCTTGGTGCGGGATGCGGTGGCCTTGCACCGCCGTGTGCTGACCGAGCAGCAGGAATTGGTGCCGTTCTGGCCGGCCCGTCTGCCTGATTTCGATGGCGATTGGCTCGTCGTCGGTCTGCGCCATCCGTCATTCCTCCCGTCGGAGGACGACGATCCGTGCGATTACATCATCGTCTGGCGTCGCGGCGGCACGCCTTCCGTGAACGTGCCGCTGTCCGAGGACTGCCATATCGAGCAGATCTTCCCGAATCCGGCCGTTCCCGAGCATGCGCCCGACGCCAAGCCGTGGACCGTCGAGCGCATGGACCCCGAGACGGTCCGGCTCAACGCGGCCACCTCCAAGCAGCCGTCCGCCCGCATCTTCGCCATCCGCCGCGCCTGAGCGGTTGCGACGGATGGACAATCGCGCCGCCTACAGGGCGAAGGCGGTTTCGATGGCGTCGTATTCGGCGGCCGTGATCGGCAGAATCGCGCCGTGACGCTTCTTCAGCGCGCCGAAATCGATATCGTCTGCGCGCTGCCAATCGGCCGGATCATGCGAGGCGAGCGAGGCGGCGCGGAACGACAGGTAGCCCTTGGACTCCGCGTACTGGTCGCACATCAGGCCGAATGGCATGGTCCTGCCGTTGACCACCTTCACGTCTTCGTCGTTGTAACGGAACAGTTCCGGCCCTTCCAAGTAGTGCATGGAATACCGGCCATTGCCGAAGATGTCGGTGAGCGTGCCCACATACGACCACTCATTCGGGTCGTCGGTGCGCAGCACCTCGTAGGTCGTCGCATACGGGTTACGGGTGCGTTCGATGGTGATTTCCGAGTCCTTGGACGCGCGGTACCACCAGCCGTCATCGTCGCGCAGCATGGTCGAATCGATGATCACATTCTTACGATCGATCCACTTGACCGGATCGGAGAACATCCTGAAATCAACGGTCGTCGCATAATACACATTCGTCGGATCGCCGAGCTCGTTGGCCAACGGATCCGCGGAGCTTTCGGCGTTGCTCTTCGTGGACCAGAACACGATCCACTGCCCGCGATCCGGATCCCAATTCGCCTCCGGAGCCCAAGCCATGCCAGCGTCCGGAATCTTCGAGGCCACGTCCACCAGGCGCGGCTCGCTCCAATGGACCAGGTCAGGGGAGTCCCAGATCACCAGGCCGGTCGATCCATTCGTGGTGGCGCCATCGTTCAGCCCCCAGCCGCCACGGTAATAGATGCTCAAATCGGTGGCCACAATGTGGAATCCACCACGTGGGTCGCGCACAATATGCGGGTCGCGCACGCCCTTCTCGCCGCCTAGCCACGTCAACGCCGGACTGCCGGCCGGGCGCAGATCCCTCCAATGCACGCCGTCGCGGCTCAGCGCGAAGTACAGCTGTTCGTCGGTGGGATTGCGTTCCTCGCCGATGAAATGCACGAACAGGTAGGCCTGGGTGTCGATGCTCATGATGCTCCTAGAGATTCCTTGATGAATGATGGCGATTGATTCCGATTGAGTGATTCCGATTGAGTGGGATTGGCCGCGAAGGCTGCTCCTATGGCGGATTGCCTGCCATCGGGGCGTCATCCTCAGACCGCGGTCGATTCCCGGTCCACCAGCTGGTAGCCGATGATGGCCCGTCTTGGCGGCAACGCCTCGTCTGTTCCATGATCGATACGCTCGGACAGCATATCGACCGAGAATTTCGCAAGCTGCGTGAGATCGACCTGGATGGTGCTCAACGCCGGCGTCGTGTACGAGCCGGAGGTCACGCCGTCGAAACCGATCACCTTCACGTCCTGCGGCACGCGCAGTCCGCGGTCCGCGAGCCCGCGTATCACGCCGAACGCCGCGAAATCGTTGGCGCAGCACGCGCCGTCGAACTCGGTGCCACCATGTCCGCTCCGTGCGGCGAGAATACGTTCCGCAATCGCATGCCCGGCGATGATGCCATTGGCCACATCCCCGGCTTCGAACACCATCGACTCGTCATAGGACAGTCCGGCGTCGGACAGCGCTCCGCATGCGCCGCGCAATCGCAGAGCGAACGCGTTCTGGGCATGCGCCAGATCGGCGCGGGGGGCGAACCGGTGGCCGACGATCGCGATATTGCGGCATCCGCGGTCGATGAGATGCTGCATCGCCGCGCGTTCGGCCTCCTCGTTGGGGAAGTTCACGGCATCGACGGTCGGCGTCTCCTCGCAGGCGTCCAGCAGCACGAATGGTCTGCCGCCATTGAGTTTGGACAGCGGCACATTTGTGCCCAAGCCTGTGGCGTGCAGGATCTCGCCATCGAACAGCTGCCCGGAGAACGGATTGCTGCTCAGTGCGTGCTCGGCAGCGTCCGGCGAATACTGCGTCTGCTCGATGAATGGAATAAGTCCGCGGGACACGATTTCGTTGCTCAACGCCTGCGTGAGCTTTGAATAGAACGGCGAATCGAATTCGTTGACGATGACGTGGATGATGTTGCTGCGGCCCGATTTGAGCATGCTGGCCGTCAGATTGATGCGGTAATTGAGTTTCTTCGCTGCGGCGATCACTTTGGCGCGGGTCGATTCCTTGACGCCTGGCTTGCCGCGCAGCGCGTTCGACGCGGTCATGGGGGAGACGCCCGCTTCCGCGGCCACGTCGCGTAGCGTCGGTGTGCTGCTGGTCATATGCCGCTCCTTGAAAACTTATGATTGATATGTAACGATATTATATTCTCTTGATTCTGTAAAATCGTTGCAAATACAAAGACTCACCGATATATTGCCTCCATTGCGGATGATTGGATTTGCGCTAGAATATGTAACGATACATATATGGTTCGCATGACGGCGTCCGGCTTTTGCCACCGCTGCGTCATAGCGGCCCCGAGCGAAGAGAGGTTCGATGACGATCCCTACCACCGTTTCCGTCGCCCCGGCTGACGAATATCCGGCTGACGGCCACACCATGACCGACAAACTCACCGCCACACTCGACAAAGCGGGCGTGCGCGCCATCAGCACCGACCTGTGGGGCATCTTCTTCGAAGACATCAGCTACTCCGGCGACGGCGGCCTCAACGCCGACCTCGTGCAGAACGGCGCCTTCGAATACAACCGCGCCGACTCCATCGATTGGAGCAACTACAGCTTCTGGCGCAAAATCGTGCCGGAAGGCTCGTTCGCAGCCTTCGGTATCCATGACAATGACCCGGTTGCCACCGAAAACCCGCATTACGCGACGGTGGAAGTCGAACATGCCCCTGCCGCGCTGGACAACACCGGCTGGGACGGCATGGTGTTCCGTGCCGGAGAAACCTACGATTTCACCGCCTGGATGCGCGTGCGATCGGAAAGCGCGATGCCGGTGACGGTCTCGCTGCGCGGAGACGACGGCAGCATCATCGCCGAAAACACCATCACCGTCTCAGCCTCGGCATGGACGACATACCAAGCCTCGCTGACCGTTCCTGAGCACGGCGATGCCGGCTCGAGCGTGGCCACACAGGGCACATTGCGTCTGGCCTTCGCCGGCGAAGGCGTCATCGACCTCGACTTCGTCACCTTGGAGCCGCGCACCACCTACCACGGTCTCAAGCACTTCCGCCCGGATTTGGTGGAGGCGCTCGCCGACCTCAAACCACGATTCATGCGATTCCCCGGCGGCTGCATCACCCACGGCCTCGGCATGGACAACATGTACCACTGGGACCGCACCATTGGACCGGTCGAGCATCGTCCGCACAACTTCAACCTCTGGGGCTACCACCAGTCATTCCGCATCGGCTACTACGAATACCTGTGCCTGTGCGAAACAATCGGCGCCAAGCCGCTGCCGGTGCTGCCCGCCGGCGTGAGCTGCCAAAACACCAGCCAAGGCCCGGTGCCGGTGGCGCAGGAGGATATGCCCGCTTACATCGATGAAGTGCTCCACCTCATCGAATTCTGCAACGGCAGCACCGCCACCGAATGGGGTGCCAAGCGTGCCGCCATGGGCCATCCGGAGCCGTTCGGCCTCGAATACCTCGGCATCGGCAACGAGGATCTCATCGACGACGTGTTCAAAAACCGCTTCCAGCAGATTTTCGACGCCGTCAAAGCCGCATATCCGGACATCGTCGTCGTCGGCACCGTCGGTCCCGCCCCCAGCGGTCAGGATTATGAGGAAGGCTGGAAGTACGCGCGCGAAGCGGGTCTGCCGATCGTCGACGAACATTCCTACCAGTCGTCCAGCTGGTGGTTCCACAACCTCGACCACTACGACCACACGGACCGCAAGGGGCCGAAGGTCTACCTCGGCGAATACGGCTCCTGGAACACCCAACTGATCAACGGCCTGTCCGAAGCGGCCTTCATGGGACGCATGGAACTCAACGGCGATGTGGTGGCCATGGCCTCCTACGCCCCGCTGTTCGCCAAGAATGGGCACCATAGCTGGAATCCGGACCTCATCTACTTCGACAACGAACGCGCCTACCATCCCTACAGCTATTGGGTGCAGCAGATGTATGCCACCACCACGGCCGACACCGCGTGGCCCGTCACCGTCGAAGGCCCGTCCACGCTGCGCCGCACCCTGCCGGACACCGTGAGACTGCGCATCGCGGGCAACGCCAAAGCCGACCTTAACAATCTTGTCATCACCACCGCATCCGGGGAGACGATTAATCTCGGCAACGTGGCCTACGATGGCAGAACCATCGACACCGCCCTCGATCTGCACGCTGATTCCTACAGTATCGACACTACCGTCGTCTATTACGAGGGACGATGGGGCATGGACCTCATCTGTGGCGATATCGACGGCAAGAACCACAACATCATCTCACTTGGTCGAGGACACAGCGTGCGCGTGGTCCGCGACGGCACCGCCTACGCGCTTGCCGGCACCGAAGTCTCCATGAACGAAGTGCGACCGGGCACCACTTGGCAGGTGCACGTTGACGTCACCGATCGCGGCCAAGCCATGAAGCTGTACATCGATGGAACGCTGATTGCGGATGGCACGGAGGTTAAGGACGAGCCAAGGCGTACCGTCACCGTATCACGTAATGACAAAGCCGGAGAGACCTACGTGCGCGTGGTCAATGCCATGGACGCGCCAATAAGCGTCGACCTACGTCAGATTCTTGCCGAGTTGAATATTTCCACAGCATCGGCGGCATCCGCCACGGCCACCGTCCTAGCCGGAGACAATCCGTATGCGGGACAGGTCGGTGAGGAATCACCGACCAGGCCGCGGCAGACCGCGATTGATCTGACAGACGGCGACTACACGGCACCGGCATGGTCGTTCACCACCATCACGATTAAGTGACGTGTATGCCGCGAAACGGGCGGACCCTCGTTTGAACCCTCGAACGAGAGTTCGCCCGCAGTGCAGGGCCGATCGGGACTAATCTGGAAAACATGAGCAAGCACCACCGCAATCGCAATTGGGCCCCGGCCCCACAGCCGCTGCCCGAAGACGCGCACGTCATCGACAACCACACCCACGTCGCATCCGTCGTGCCCTTCTCCCAAGCCATGAGTCACGAAGCCATGGAAAAAGGCCAAGGCGAAGTACCCGTCTACAGCGTCGACGAACTGCTGGAACAAGCCCAGAAAGTCGGCGTCGAAGGCGTAATCGACTGCGGTTGCGAGCTGCCCAACCTCATGACCGCCATCGACATGGCCCGCGAGCATCCCGGAACCGTGCACGCCGCAATCGCCATACACCCCAACGAAGCCGTGCTGCACGGCCACCGCGGCGCACCCGGCCCCGACGGCCTGCCCATCAAATACAAGCCCTGGCACGACATCCCCTTCGACGAAGCCATGGCCGAAGTGCACCGCCTCGCCACCACCTACCCCAACCAGGTCGTCGCCATCGGAGAAACCGGCATGGACCTGTTCCGCACCGGCGAAGGCGCCAAGGAACTGCAACGCGAGGCGTTCCGCGCGCACGTCGCGCTCGCCAAGGAACTCAACCTGCCCATGCAAATCCATGACCGCGACTCGCACAAGGAAGTCATCGAAACGTTGCTCGCCGACGGAGCCCCCGAACGTACCGTGTTCCACAGCTACTCCGGCGACGCCGAAATGGGCGAAATCGCCCGCGAAAACGGTTGGTATCTCAGCCTTTCCGGCACATCCAGCTACAAAGGCAACGACGGAATCCGCGAATCGGCGAAACTCGTCGGCATGAGCCACGTCATGGTCGAAACCGATGCCCCCTACTTAAGTCCGATGCCCTACCGCGGCCGCACCAACGCGCCGTATATGATCCCGTACACCCTGCAGGCGCTCGCCGACTATCTTGACAGACCGTTGGCTGAAATCGCCAAAGCCACGCGTGAAACGACGCGCGAAGTGTACGGCATCTAAAAAGAATGGCGATTTCGCGGTAATCCCGTGGCGGTTCCGTGACGGTCGCATGGGCCTCAACGTAACAGTTGCGTAATCGCCAGAAAATAAGCAAAATACAAACGATTAAGCATATGTGAATTTCATGCGTGACGTGCCGAATCACGTGTGAAGATTTGACAATGGTTTGCCAAGCTCCTAGTGTCACACCTTGCGTTTTATTTTGGGGAGCGGGTTGGAAGGCCCGCCACTTGGAGGAAGCGTTATGGCTAACGAGCCGAACGAAGAAGAACAGCCGCTGCTTCACGCAGCGACGTACACGCAGGCGCCAAAGGTCTCGCACAAGGTCCTGACCAAGGAGGAGCGCCAGACGCTCATCAAGGAGCACGAGGCGCAGCAGCAGGAAGCCGCGAAACTTGACGAGGCCGCCAGCAAGGGCCGCATCGGCCGCTGGTGGAGCCGTCTCCAGTCCGGCCCGGACAAAATCACGCCGGCCATGGCCATCGTGGCGCTTGGCGTGGTATACGGCGACATCGGTACCTCGCCGCTGTACACCATGCAGACGTTCCTCAACGGCCAAGGCGGTTTGGCGCATACGGATCGCGCCGCGGTGCTGGGCATCCTGTCGCTGGTCTTCTGGTCGATCACGCTGATCACCACCGTCAAATACGTGTTCATCGCCATGCGCATCGACAACAACGGCGAAGGCGGCATCTTCGCACTGTATTCGCTGATCCGCAAATATGGGGCATGGCTTGCGATTCCCGCCATGCTGGGCGGCGCCGCGTTCCTCGCCGATTCCGTGCTTACGCCGGCCGTCTCGATCAGCTCGGCAGTGGAAGGCTTGGAAACACTGCCGCTGCTGGAACCGATCATGAGCGAAAACAAAGAACTGACGCTGATGATCACCATTGTGATCATCGTCTGCCTGTTCGCAGTGCAGTCGCGCGGTACCGAACGCATCGGCCGCACGTTCGGCACGGTGGTCATGATCTGGTTCTCGTTCCTCGCCGTCGTCGGCTTGGTGAACCTGAGCTCCGATTGGAGCGTGCTTGAAGCGCTGAATCCGGTGTACGGCGTGGAGTTCCTCTTCAGCCACCACAATGCGGCAGGCCTCGCCGTCATGGGCACCGTGTTCCTGTCCACCACCGGCGCCGAAGCGCTGTATTCCGACATGGGCCATGTCGGCCGCGGCAACATCTACTTCACGTGGCCGTTCATCAAGATCGCCCTTGTGCTCTGCTATTTCGGCCAGGGCGCGTGGATGCTCAACCATTGGGACGACACCGCGTACAACCACATGCACGGCCTCAATCCGTTCTTCGAAATGATGACCCCGTCCGTACGCTACGTGGCGGTGCTGCTGTCCGTGTGCGCCGGCGTGATCGCTTCGCAGGCGTTGATCACCGGCGCCTACACCATGGTTTCCGAAGCGACGCGACTCAACTGGATGCCCCACCTGCAGGTGCGCTATCCGGCTCGTACCCGCGGCCAGCTGTACATTCCGGTGGTCAACGCCGTGCTGTGCGTCTCCACCCTGCTGGTTTTGGCGATGTTCCGCGATTCGGAGCATATTTCCGCCGCGTACGGCCTGGCATTGACCGTCACGATGATCACCACGACGATTCTGCTGGCCGTCTACATTTGGCACGATGGCAAGCGCGTCGGCGCGGTCGTGTTCACAGTGGTGTTCCTGGCCATCCAGTTCCTGTTCTTCTTCGCTTCGATGGCGAAGTTCCTGCACGGTGGCTGGTTCACCATGCTGCTGACATTGGCGATTCTGCTGATTATGTACACGTGGAACGAAGGCACGAAGCTGGAACGCGCGCAACGCCGGCATATGCAGCCCGCCGATTGCGTGCCGGTTCTGAAGCAGCTTCATGAGGACGATTCGATTCCGTATTTCACGGACAACATCGTCTATCTGACGTCCGATCCGGAAATGAAGCGTGTCGATACCGACATCTTCTTCTCGATTTTCGCGGACCATCCGAAGCGCGCCCGCGCATGGTGGGCGGTGTCGGTGGAAACATCCGACAACCCGTTCACGCGCGAGTATTCGGTGGAGAATTTCGGCACGGATTTCCTGTTCCGCGTGCGTATTCGCTTGGGCTTCAAGGTGTCGCAGTCGATTCCTGCATACATCCACCAGATCATGAACGATCTGTCGAAGTCCGGCGATCTGCCCAAGCAGACCACCCGCTACCCGAAGCTGGATGCCGATCCGAACATCGGACCTATCCGCTACGTGCTGATTCACAAGGCGTTGATGCCCGAGTCGAAGGTGTCCCAGAAGGGCGCGATCTCACTGCAGATCAAGTACGCGATTCGTCATTTGGCCGGCTCTCCGGTCAAATGGTTCGGACTCGCTCCCTACAATCCGCTGATTGAGATTCAGCCGCTGTTCCTCGCCACCGAGCGTCCGCCGCGTCTGAAGCGCGTGTGAATCCGCTCTGCGAGCACGGCTTATCTACGCAAGGAGGGCTGGGACATTTCGTTTGTGACCGTAGGCTTGGCCGAATGGCCTTGAGTGTGTCACGAACGAGATGCCCCAGCCCTTTTCCTTTGGCTGAATACCGCCAAGTCCGCAGGAGGACCGGCATATCCTATTACCGACACGCTCCGGGCCGCTTAGGCCGAGTTTTTACGGTCTGCAACAGGATATGTCGGTCCTCCTGCTCGTTTGCGGGACAACTTACGTTCGTGACGTGCGTTTTGCGACGTGCGATGCGTATGAATCGGCGGCTGAATCGCAGGCTATAACCAACTCCGATAACGGCACGCGCGCGTCGAAACCTGCCGTCGCTAAAGTAATCAACCATGTGCAGATTACTTGGATTCGCGACGGCAGGCAGCAACACCAACCTCAATGGCGTGCTCGGCATGCAGAACGTGCGCGATTTCCGAAATCTGAGCGAGATCCACAACGACGGCTGGGGCGCCGCGCTGATCACCGTGCCGGACGAATCGCCATACCGTCGCGACGGCGGTGCGCCGACTCCGGAAACCGGCACCGCGATCTACAAAAACACCATCGCCGCCCGTCATGATCCGATTTTCGACGAGCTCGCCAACACTCCGGCCCGCGGCGGCCTGTGGCACCTGCGCCTGGCCAGCTCCAACCTGCCGCTGATTCTTGAGAACCAGCAGCCCTTCTATGCGAACGGCCTGAGCTTCATCCACAATGGCGACATTTCTGACGACCAGGGCCGCAACATCATTACGAACCGTGCATTCCCGGTCGATCCGAGCATCGTGCAGTCCACTGGCGGCCGTTCCGATTCCGCCATTTTCTTCGCCGTCATCCTGCAATACATCGGCTTTGGCTTCGCACTCGACGAGGCGGTGGCGCAGGCCGTGCGTGAACTGCGCAAAAGCTATCCGAAGTCCAGCTACAACTGCATGATCCAAAGCCAGGACCAGTTCATCGCCCTGTGCGCGGCCGGACGTGAGGTCACTTCCAAGCGCATCGTCGAAATCTACGACCAGTACGGTCGTGGCGAGCAGGCGCGCGACTACCGCGTGCTGCGCTACCGTGCGCTCGGTGGAAACGACGATGCCCAGCCGAAGGGCGTGGTCGTGGCCAGCTCCGGCTTCGACCAGCGTGCCGAAGACGGCTGGACCCGCCTCGAAAACGACCAGATGATCGTGGCTTCCAACCGCACCGGCGAATTCCGCGTCCGTTCCATCTGATTTTCCGCACATAACGTCCCCGCGCATCGTGCCGTCCGCTGCGGGCAGCTGATGAATGCTCGTTTTAAGGCGGCATTCCTTGGAACATCGTTGACAAGACGGAGAAACCGTTGAATCCGTGTCCGTTCCGGGATTTATCTGGCGTGGTGTATGAATCCCTTCGGCTGTTGGGAACCGTTTTGGAAACTGCGTCAGGAACCGTATGCTGGGCGTGATGGAACGTGCCTAAGATGGGCGTATGACGAACGAATCGAACGAAACAACCGAATCGAACAAGCCGACGACCGGCTATATCCCCACTCTTGCGCAAGTGGACGAGTTACATCGCAAAATCGCGCAATCGCAAGCCGCATACGACCTCATCCACGGCCATTGCGTGGTCGTGGCCGACATCGCCCGCCGCATGGCCCGCCGGCAGAACGCGCTGTTCACCCGACGCTGCACCCTGCCGACGGACGCTCCCGAAAAAACCGGCGACTTCGGACTGGAACTGACGAAAGACAATACCGGCGAGGAATCGCTCGGCATGTTGCACATGCCTGCGGTGCCGTCCACGGAAGGGCTGACCGGAGGTACCGTTCCGCCGCGGCTCATCGACGAGCATCTGGTGGTCATTGGCGGTTTGCTGCACGACATCGGCACGTATTTCCTGCTCAAGCAGGACGGTTCCGACGGCGAACCGCTCAAATTCGACGGTCCGCACTATGTTCAGCACGGGCTCAAAGGCTACGAATACTTGCTGAACGAGGGCGTTGACGAATCGATCGCCCAGTTCGCACGCAACCACACGGGTGTGGGCCTCACCCGCGAAACCGTGGAATCGCAGGGATTGCCGTTGCCCCCGGCCGACTACGTGCCGATGAACCTCGAGCAGGAGGTCGTCATGGTGGCGGACAAGTACAACAGCAAGTCGATTCCGCCGAAGTTCCTGACCGCCGAAGCCTACACGCGCAAGGCCGCCCGTTTCGGCGAAAGCAACAAGCGCGAATGGCTGCGCCTTCTGGAACGCTACGGCGTCCTCGACGTCAAACCGCTCGCCGAGCAGTACCACATGCGCATCGCCGAGTAGCGAACCTACTTATCTCGCTTATGAATGGCGGATTTCGGTGTCTGCCGGATGCTATCTCGCTTATGAATGGCGGGTGTCTCAGAAAGACTAGGTGTTAGGGGGCAAGTTCAATCCCCTCTAAGTCTCATGCGGCAAAACCATCCGCCATCTATAAGCGAGATAGCACGCGTCGAGCGGAAAAATCCGCCATTCATAAGCGAGATACACCCGAAAATTCCTCGAAGCCTGGCCGCCGCCCGAGTTTTGCGCACTGAAAACCGCTATCTGTGGCACTTCTCTTTTCCCGCCATACATTAGGGGGTATAAAACAGACCCTCTAACTCACGAGGCGTCAAACAACCTGCCACACATAGCGGTTTGAGATTCCAAAGATGAAAGAATCTGCCACACGTAGCGCATGACATGTTTTTAGCGGTGTGTCACCGCAAACCAGCGCGAATCGGCACGAACCGGAATCAGCACGAAAAAAGCCTTGCGGACTGGCATGCAACACCAGTCCGCAAGGCTTTCGCCTCGCAGAACGCCGCTCGCTACTCAAGCTCCGCGCAATGCTCCATCTGATCGGCGACCTCCGGATTATCGGTCACCACAATAATCGCACGCTTACGATCCTCATCGCGCTTGGTCTTCTTCAGCAGCCCCAGCACCACGGCGGCGTCGTCACGGTTCAATCCAGCGGTCGGCTCGTCGGCAATAATCACCTCCGCCTCGCAGCTCAGCGCACGCGCGATTGCCACACGACGCTGGTCCAACGCACTCATCTTGCCCACCGGCAGACCGGAAGTCACTTCCTCGAATCCCACGCGCTTGAGCAGCTCGCGCGCAATCACCGGCTTGGGCTGCAGGAAATTGCGGTTCGACGCGTCCATGGCGTACAGCACGTTGCCTTCCGCATCAAGGTCGCCGCGCACGGCGAACCGCTGCGGAATGAAACCGATGCGGTGTCCAAGCACGTCGACCGGTGTCGCGTCGGCGAGGTTCGTGCTTTTGTGCATCACGTTGCCGCTGGTCGTCCGCATCATGCCGACCATGGTGGCCACCAGCGCCTGATGCTGTTCGACATCTTCGACATCCACCAGCACCGCGTGGGTCGCGCCGGCATGGAACGCCAGGGAAACGTCGTCGAGCACGTTGCGACCGGTTTTGCGGTTGTGCACCGTCACATGGTCGAGCGCGAATGTCGGGTTCGCTTTGAAGAAGAATGCGTCCTTCTTGCGATGATGTTTGATTTCGCGGTCGATCTGCGATGACACGCTGGTTGCGGAGTCCGCCTGTACGGTTTCGTGCTGGTCGAGCGACTGTTCGTCGTCGGTCGCGCCCAATGCGAGCGTTTCGTTCACGCGATTCGCGTTGTCGCTGGCAACGCTGTCTTCCGTGGCGATGCCTTCCGTATTTTCCGCGTTTTCTGCCGATTCGGTTGCGATGGAATCGCCTCCATCGTCATACACCACCGCGAAATCGACCGATTCGATCGACGTGGCCATATCGGTTTCGCCCGCCTCGATGTCCGCGTTTTCCGCAGCAGCGTTGTTCAATGCTTCGGTTTCGTTGTCTTTCACGTCTTTCTCGCTCATGCGTTCACCTCCGTACGTTCCGTCGACTCGACTGTTTCCTCCGGCTCGTCTGCGTTCTTCGCTTCGGCAGATTCGTTCGAATCGTCAGAACGGCCTGCGAACAGCTGACCCAAATCGAAGAATCCCACGCGCATGAACGCGATGATGCCCAGAACCAGGCAGGCGCCCAGTCCGTACCAGATCATGTTCCACACGGATGCGGATGTGATGGCCACAGCCTGTCCACCGGCCCATGCGGTGCCAAGCGGCTTGGCCAGCAGCGCGCCGGCAATCAATCCGATTGCCCAGCCTGGAACGTCATCATGAACGTTTCCAGCATGAATTGCCATCCCAAACGTCCCTTGGTGACGCCGGAAACCATCGCCATGCCGATTTCGTCACGGCGTCCACCGATCGCGGCCCACAGCACCAATGCCAGCAGCGCGAGCCCGCCGACGATCAGGGTCGCCAACAACGCCGTGCGCGCGGCCTTGGCGGCGGCGTCCAGTGGTGCGATGCGCTTCTTGTACGCATCAAGCGACGGCGATGAGATTGTGAACTTCGACGTGTCCAGCTTGGCCTTTGTCACCAGTCGCACGAACTTGTTGTATGTGGCCGGATCGGTCAGCGTGAAGATGATGTTGAGGTTCGGGATGGCCCAGCCCTTGGTGCCGGCCACATCCAGACCGCTTTGCGCGAAGTTGATGTACGACGTGTACACCACGTTCTCGCGGTTGTCTTTCGCGTATTTCGCGTCGGAACCGTATCCGGCCGGCGTCTCGCCGGTGTACTCGTAGATGCCGCTCACGGTGAATTTGTAGGTTTCGGAAGCCTTCGTCGGATTGCCGACGGTCACCTTGTCGCCCACTTTGAGATTGTTCTTCTTGGCCACTGCCTGAGAGACCAGCACGCCGTCGTTGGCCGTCTTGTAGTTCAGCTGCTTGCCCTTGACCACTTTGAACGTGCCGTAGTCGTTGATTTTCGCCGCATCGTTCGTGTAGAAGGCTTGCAACGTCAGGTTGCCGCCGGTATTGTCCTCGCTCGTGTCGCTTTTCGCCGCGATCGCCTGCAGCGACTTGCTGGCGCGCACCGGCACCGACGTGGCGAGCGTGTATTCGAACGTCAAGTTGTTCTTCTGCACCGCTTCCGCGTACTTGGTGTACATGTCCCACGTCATGTAATTGGCGGTGTAATTGGAGTCCGCGCCGTCGCGTTTCGCAGTGACTTTCGCGCTTGGCCGAATTACCGCCGAAGCTTTCTGCGATTGGTATGTTTCGTTATTCGCCTTGTCGTCGGCTCTCAGCACCGCCAGATCCACGGCGGCTGAGAACGACACCAGCAGTGCAAGCAAAGCCGTCAGCGCGGTACGCCATTTGACGCGACCGAGCGCAGCCCATGCGTTCTTGAGAACGAACATGCGGTACTTCTCCAGTTCTCTGTAGTTACGCGTCGACGCATGCCGACGCCAGCGTTGGCCGGGACGCACACAGTCAAGCAACGACAGCGAGTACGCTCACAGCGCAATGCGCCCCGTGCAATCATCCTGCCCATCCAACGTGATTGTTTTCTTGCGCAACACTGTTATACCTCTGTGTGAAGTCTGAATACTTCCTGAAAATCGAAGGTTGGATAAGCGGCGATTTTGTTCCTGCTCGCGCTCGTCTCCGCTCTACGTCCGCCTATTCTTCCCGCGTTCCGCGTCCGTCTTGCGCCCATCCCGCGCATGTTCCATCCGTTTTTAGATGCCTTTCCAGCTTTTGTTGCCGCACGGTCCAGTTTTGAATTACAAAATGCAGGTGCGATTGCGATTTGTGGCTTGCTTTCGCGGCTTCGGCTACGATGGATGGCGATGAAGCAGCACAGCACAGACAATACGATTCCCACAGCGGCCGACGACGCAGTCGATGAAGCCGACAGCGCAGTCGCCGCAAGCAAGACGACAGACGAAACGACGGCTAAAACGACGGACAAGATATCAAGCAAGACAACGAACGATACTTTGCCTTTGCCTTGCGATTCCGCCGTTCCCCGCTTATCCCGCATCGCACTGCCGGTCTGTTCCGCCATCGGCGTCGCGCTCGCCGCCGCGGTCGTATGGGCCTGGTTTCCGCACGGTTCCGCCGCTTGGACGAACCCATTGCACGAAATCGACGCGCCCGCGCACTATTACTTCATCCGCAAGATCCTCGGCGAAGGCGTCGGCGCGGCCACCCACCTGTGGCCGAACGACGAATACTATCCGCCGTTGTTCCATCTGCTTGCAGCCGGCATGATTAAGCTCGCCAGCTTGTTCGGCGTCAATCTGTCGATTTACGCCGCGTTCAACACGGTCTGGCTGGCATCATCCGGCTTGGTTTGGCCGATTGCGATTCAGCTGTACGCTTCCTATTTCACGCGTCGCCTGTCGCATTCGGCACAATCCGTATGCTCCCCCCGATTTGCGAACGCACGAAAGTCCTCGGCCCGCAATGTCGCGTCTGTCGTAGTTCCGCTATTCCCCGCGATACTCGCGCTCATCATCCCCCCGCTCGCCGTCGCTTCCGCCTCGCACCCCTTCCAAATGCTGGCTTCCGGTCCGCTGATCGCCTTCGGCCTGGCCGCCACGCTTCTGCCGTTCTGGCTGTACGCCACACTTCGCCTGCTCGACGCGCTCGCCACCCGCGAACACCTCGTCAAATGGATCATATGGTTCCTCGTCACTGCCGGCGTCTGCATGTTCGCCCATCCGCGCATCGTGTTCACCTGGCTCCTGCTCATGGCCCCCTTCGTGCTGACGCGACTGCCATGGAAAGCCATCGCAGGCCTTGCTGGCGTAGTGGTTCTCGGCGCCGCCGTGTTCCTCGTATACATGATGTCCAGCTACAAATCGGACCGCTACTTCAATCCCGCCAGCTGGTTCCACACCTTCGTTCCGAACCGCACGGTGCCCGAAGCGCTCAAAATCTACGTCACCGACAATATCGGCGGCGTGCAAGGCTGGTTCATGGCCGCAATCGTGCTGATCGCGTTTGCCGTCACCGTCGCAGCCATCATCCGCCCGCAATGGTTCGCCGCCAATCGCGCCGATTCCGCTACTGTGCCCGGCGCTTCTGCGATTGACCGTGCATCCGATAGCACGTCAGCGCAACCGCACGAACAGGTTGCCGATTTTGCGGCTATGCCTGCCGATCGTAGGAATCGCAAGACTTCCGCCAGCTACCGCACTCCACGTTCCGACGCCTCGCAACTCCGCCGCGACGCGATCGCCATTCTGCTGGCCTTCTTCCTGGTCGGTCTCGTCTACGTCTGCTCGACCGCGCTGACCGGCTGGTTCCCCAACATCGTGGCCGCCGCCTGGTATCGCGCCGAAACCCGACCGCTTACCATGATTCCGTTCGGCGTGCTGCCGCTGATCGTCTTCGCCGCCGTCGTATTGTTGCGTGCCGGCCGTCTGCCGAACGTCACGAAAATCATTGCGATTGTTCTGCTTGCGGCGCTCGCCATTTCCTGCCAATTCGGCAATACTGTTCGTTCCGCCCTGTCGGATGCCGTCTATGCGAATATGACGATTGACGATGCGCGGCCGGACGAGCAGCTCACTGCCACGAAGGAGAAGATTCTCAAGAAGGTGGTGAAGGAGACTGGTACCGATTCGGTGGTGGTTTCCGATCCGCTGAACGGTTCCATGTATGCGACGGCGATGTACGGCGCGGATATGCTGTTCCCGATTTACAACGCGAAGGCCGAGAAGAATGGTGCGATTTTCGGACAGACGGAGAATGCGTTCGCGTCGGGCGACGGCAAGGCGCTGACGAATACCGTCTGCCCGCTGAGCGCGGATGGCGATGCATACTTCCTGAGCATGGGCGGCCAGGCGCCGAGCCTGCAGATGTTCACGTTCAAGCAGCAGTACGATACGTTCCACGATCAAAAGCTGATCGACCAGTACGCCAAAGATGGCACGATGCGCAAGGTTCAGGATTATTCGAATATGGCTTCATATGCGAAGGGCTGGGCGTTGTACCAGTTCAACTGCCAGTGATCACGTGTGTTGCGTGGCTGCGTGGCGTCGAAATAGGCGATTGGGAGAACAAGAGGCTCTGATTTGTCAAGTTTCGACACGCCGATGGAACGTTGGATTTCCAACGGTTCACGCGTTGTTCATGCGGCCCGGGTTGCGCGGATCGCGATCGTGCTGTAAGTTTATCTCTTGCTGCCGCTCAGCGAGTGGTCCGGTTCACTCCGGATTGCGAGGTGGGTGAGTGGTGGTGGTTTGAGAACTCAAGAGCGTATTTGTACTACTTCTTTATAGTCAATGATTGCCAGTTCGTTGCCGGCCACGCTGACGCGTGGTGCCGAGGGATCGGTCAAACGGCGGCGAGGTTTTTGTGCGATGCGCCTTTCCTTATAAGGCGATCGTCAATTTTCTTATTTCGAGAGTCATCGTGTCGATGTCTCTTCATGAAAAGGTTTTTTTGTGGAGGGTTCGATTCTGGCTCAGGATGAACGCTGGCGGCGTGCTTAACACATGCAAGTCGAACGGGATCCCAGGAGCTTGCTCCTGGGTGAGAGTGGCGAACGGGTGAGTAATGCGTGAC
>ENA-OQIP01000015-OQIP01000015.1-human-gut-metagenome-genome-assembly--contig:-NODE-15-length-38821-cov-3.138988_pt1 | contig 38821 bp, 37 predicted proteins | sample MGYA00242585_ERZ504750 | MGnify/ENA primary metagenome ERZ504750 (study PRJEB26092, sample SAMD00036441) | human gut metagenome | host: Homo sapiens | study: EMG produced TPA metagenomics assembly of...
AAGGCGCACAGGTGTGTTTTGCGGCTGCGATAACTTCCTGGCGGGCATTTGACACGGCGTAGCTTATACCGGCATTTTGAAGCATCTCAATATCATTCAGATTGTCACCGAAACAGCATACCTCGTCCGGAAGCAGGTCGAATCGGTCTATTAGGTATGAGAGTGCAGTCCATTTGCTGACACCCTTTGCGTTGCAGTCTACCCATTCCTTGCCGGCGGCTGCCAGGTGAGCTTTTTTATTCCATGCCGGAATGAAAACCGGTGTACACAGCTCTTCGCATTTGTCGGGATGAAAAACAGTGAATTTGATGATGTCATTTCTGTCAAGCCTTGTGATGTCATCAACCTCACGCATCTCAAAGCCGTATGAATCACGAAGCAGGTGAAAGACTGGGCTGCCACCATCCTCTGCAAAGCAGAAATCAGGAGTAGCAGCAAAGTAATCGCATGCAGGCAGCTCATCGCGGACCATCTGGCACATGCCCTTCCATATATCCTCGTCCATAGGATAGGTTTTTAGGATTTCCTTTGGAGTGCGCACGACTGTTCCTCCGTCTGTTATATACAAAAGCTTGTGCTTTATCGGAGCAAACAGCTTAAATTCGCTTGAAAACTGTCTGCCGGAACAGACTACAAATATTATTCCTTTGTCTATGAGCCTGTCGATGACAGACATGTACTCAGGATCTATGAGCAGTGAGCCGTCCTTTACAAGTGTTCCGTCTATATCTGTTGCTATTAGTTTTATCATTATTTATCTCCCCAGGCGTATATCTTTTGAATATTCAACTATATCATTATAAGAAATTATAATCTCATATGCAAGGGACTTATAGTGTATTTATTACTGTTTGTGAAAGAAAAAAAAGAACAAAAAAACAGAATATATTGAAAGTTTCCTGCTCATATTGTATAGTAGTAATACTGGCTTCATCTTCAATGCGTTGAAGCAATGAAAACTAAGGGGACGATATTTACTATGATAGTAGCACTTATTGAAAAAGTTTATTCTTTCTTGTGGGGAGATCTGATACACATTCCACTGCCCGGCGGTGGGAGCGTGGGAATCTCACTGCTCATAATTCTTTTGATTCCGACAGGAATTTATTTCACTGTAAGGACAAGACTTTTACCAATCAGAATGTTTCCGGACATGATAAAGGCGCTGACAGGTAAAAAGGAAAATAAGGACAGCCTGTCCACGTTCCAGACACTCATTGTCTCTACGGCGACGAGAGTGGGCATGGGTAATCTGGTTGGTGTTGTGGCTGCCATATCAGTGGGAGGCGCAGGTGCGGTTTTCTGGATGTGGATAACAGCCATTATAGGTTCATCCACGGCTTTTGTGGAGGCTACACTGGCACAGCTTCACAAGGAGCCGGATCCATTGTACTCAGGCTATCGTGGAGGTCCGGCGTATTACATACACCATTACTTTGAGGATAAATCAGGCAAAAAGAAAAAACATGTTATTATAGCTGTTTTGTTTGCTATATCCGGACTAATCTGCTGGTGTGGCATAAGTCAGGTGATCAGCAATTCTGTCACATCGTCATTTGAAAATGCATTTGGCGTACCACCTATTTATACTACAATAATTCTGGTGGCAGTGGCTGCTGTAATAGTGCTTAGGAAAAATGCTACGGTAAAGGTGCTTGACATAGTTGTTCCTATCATGGCGGTGTGCTATTTTGCCATAACCATTTTTATCATAATTAAAAATATAGGCATGATGCCATCGGTTTTTTCAAGGATATTTGAGGAAGCCTTCGGTATCAGGCAGGTGGCTGCGGGAGGCTTTGGAGCGGTGCTCATGAACGGTGTAAAGAGAGGTCTTTTTTCAAATGAGGCAGGCTCAGGCTCAGCTCCATGCGCTGCAGCGGCGGCAGAGTGCGATACTCCTGTAAAGGCAGGACTGACGCAGGCGCTCGGTGTATTTATAGATACGATAGTGATTTGCAGCTGTACGGCAATGATCATGCTCACTGCACCGGAGAATATAGTGGCAGGAAAAGAGGGCATGGATTTATTACAGTCAGCTATGAGGTATCATCTTGGAGATTTTGGAGTTATTTTTATAGCAGTCACATTGTTTTTATTCAGCTTTTCCACCTTCCTTGGTATACTTTTTTATGCAAGGAGTAATGTTGCGTACCTGTTTGGGGATAACTGGATTTCACAGACCATGTATAAGGTGTTGGCTCTTGTTATGCTGTTTGTAGGCGGTATCGCGGCATACACATTTGTCTGGGATCTCGGAGATGTAGGAATCGGCCTTATGACTATATTCAATACAGGTATTCTCTATCTGATGGGTGGACAGGCAATAAAGGAGCTGCGAGTCTTTGAGGAGAGTAATAAAGCACAAAGCAATAGTCAATGCTCACAGCAGGGTGATAACGTAACGCAATAACAATAGGAGATATATAAATATGAAAAGAGAATCATTTAAATCACGTCTGGGATTTATACTGGTAAGTGCAGGATGCGCTATAGGCATAGGCAATGTATGGCGTTTTCCGTATGTGACAGGTCAAAACGGTGGCGGTATTTTTGTACTGTTTTACCTTATATTTCTGGTATGCATGGGACTTCCGGTGCTTACGATGGAGCTTGCTGTAGGCCGAGCCAGCAGAAAAAGTAGCTGTGATGAGCTACAAGGCTCTTGAGAAAGAGGGCAGTAAATGGCATATTCACGGATGGATAGCCATGCTTGGCTGCTACATGCTCATGATGTATTACACAACAGTCTCAGGCTGGATGGTTGCGTATTTCTTTAAATTCCTAAAGGGAGATTTTACATCAGGCATGAATACTGATGACACGGCAGCTGCATTTGGAAACATGCTTGCAGACCCCAAGCAGATGGCTTTCTGGATGATAGTTACGGTTGTGCTTGGCTTTTTGGTGTGCAGCCGTGGTCTGCAGAATGGGCTTGAGAAAATCAGTAAATTTATGATGAGTGCTCTGCTCTTGCTTATCATTGTCCTTGCGGTGCACAGTATCACACTTTCAGGGGCTTTGGAAGGAGTGAAATTCTATCTTGTTCCAAATCTGGATGCGGTCTCTGAAATTGGAATAAAGAATGTAATAACAGCAGCCATGAATCAGGCGTTTTTTACGCTGAGTCTGGGTGTGGCCGCAATGGAGATATTCGGCAGCTATATGGGAAAGGACTGCACTCTTGCAGGTGAGGGTGCCAAAATATGTGCTCTTGATACATTTGTAGCTATAATGTCAGGCCTTATCATTTTCCCGGCTTGCTTCAGCTATGGGGTGGAGGTAGACGCAGGACCAAGCCTTATCTTTATCACTTTGCCAAATGTGTTTGTAAATATGCAGGGAGGCCGCATATGGGGCTGTCTTTTCTTCTTGTTTATGACCTTTGCCAGCTTTTCAACCGTTATTGCGGTATTTGAGAATATCATGTCGTTTGCCATTGATATGTTTGGCTGGTCCAGAAACAAGGCTGCGCTAATAAATGGTGTGATAATACTTATTGCAAGTATGCCGTGTGTACTTGGATACAATGTGTGGAGCAATCTGCACCTCATAGGAGGCAGGGATGTGCTTGACAGCGAGGACTTTATGGTAAGCAATCTGCTTCTTCCGATTGGCTCACTGGTTTATCTGCTTTTTTGTGTGACAAAGTGGGGCTGGGGCTTTGATAAGTATATAGATGAGGCAAATACAGGAGCAGGACTTAAGATTTCAAGGAAGCTTAAGCCGTATTTTCAGTTCATACTGCCGCTTTTAATTTTGTTTATTTTTATACAGGGATTGATATAGTTACGTATTTTTTGGAAATCAGACAGGAGAGTGTAAAATATGTTAGATCAGAATACCTTTATAGAGACAGTGCAGAGCGTGGCCGAGATTATCAGGACATCAGCGGAGCCGATAGGCAGAGATGAAATCATGTCTTATTTTAAGGATATGGAGCTTAATAAGGCGCAGGAGGATATGGTATTTGAATTTCTCATCACACCGCATGAGCAGGAGAATGAGAGTGCAGGCGATTATGAGGATGAATCACATGAGGACGAATCGTCTGAAAATGCTGCATTAAACAATGTAATATACTCAGAAGGCGATTCGATGGATGCCATAGCAGGTGGGAAAAATAATATAGATAAGCAGGATAATGAAGCTGAGCCTGACATAGATGAGGACAGCCTCATACCGGATTCACCTATGTTTAGGATGTATCTTGAGGAACTTGAAGAGATACCTGATTACACAAAGGCCGAGCAGGATGATATGTACAAAAAGCTGCTCGCAGGTGATGAGAGTGTGATACACACTATATCAAATTTCTGGCTCAAAAGTGTGCTTGCCATGGCAAAGAAGCTTGCCGTTACATCAGAGGGCTTTGAGGACGTAGTACAGGAGGGAAACATGGGACTTTTCATGTGCCTTACTGAGCTCTGCGGCTGCGGGGATGAGATAGATGTGGAAAAAGAGCTTTTGGATGCCATAGAGGAGTCTATGAAAGAGTGTATCAGGGAGCAGACCGGTGAGGATGAGAGCGAGAATACTGTGGTAGGAAAGGTTTCATTAGTAAACCGTGCAGTGGAGAAACTAAAATCCGATAAGGGTTTCGAGCCGAGCCTTAGTGAGCTTTCAGGCTACACCGGCGTGGATGAGGAGGAGCTTGAAAAGCTTCTGGAGCTTATCAAAAAGGCTGATGTGGAGAAAAATAAACAGGACAGTAAATAATCTGTGGCATTTGTAGATTTGTGTCATATATTAAACCATACCTGAATATATGAAAGGATGGAAAATATATGGCACGATTTACTAATCAGGCACAGCTTCGTTATGGCAACAATGTAGCCAATTCAAATATAGCAGTCGGAGAAATACTGGAGGTGCTTTCTGCTACGAAAACAGCAGTCAAAAACACCTATAATCAAAACGATACAATAACCTATGTGGTGAGCATCGTAAACTCCGGAAATACCGCAATAAACGGTCTGACACTTTCTGACAATCTAGGTGCTTATACCTTTAACACCAACACTCTTGTACCATTAACCTATGTGAATAACACCGCAAAATACTATACAAACGGCACACTCCAGGCAGCGCCTGCAGTAACCCAGGGACCGCCTCTTAGCATAACAGGCATAAATGTCCCTGCAGGTGGCAATGCAACTGTCATCTATGAGGCAGCGTTAAATGAGTATGCTCCTCTTGGCATAGAGGCTACAGTCACAAACACTGCTACAGTTAGTGGCACCGGAATCACTCCGGTCACAGCAACAGAGACAGTAAATGCCGAGGCTGCGCCAAATCTTGCAATTACTAAGTCAGTAAGCCCTGTTCCTGTGACGGAAAACGGTACACTGACCTATACCTTCAGGATTCAAAACTACGGAAGCGTTGCGGCAACCAATACCACAGGCGTGGTTATAACAGACACATTTGCTCCGGTTTTGAACAATCTTACAGCCGCATTAAACGGCACAGCCTGGACTGCAGCTACAGATTACACTTACAATGAGGCGACAGGCACATTTTCGAGCACTGCAGGTGCAATCACCGTTCCGGCTGCAACCTACACACAGGATAGCACAACAGGAGCGTGGGTTGTCACACCGGGTGAGAGCACACTTGTCATCACCGGAACAGTGTAGCGGCAGAGATGATTAATTTTAAGAATTGTTTAATTTAAGTGATAAAAGTTGAAATATTGATACTAAATATGTAAAATATATATAGCTATTTATGAATAAGATGATGAAGATGATCATCGGCAGTTTAAAATGATTAACCGGGGGATAAGACAAATGAATAATGCACAGTTAGTGATAGACGAAGTAAAAAAGGCAGTAAAGGGCAAGGATGATTGTATCATCAAGGCATTTGCTGCCTTTTTGGCAGGTGGACATATACTGCTTGAGGATGTGCCGGGAGTGGGAAAGACTACGCTTGCAGTAGCTTTTTCAAGGGCTATGGCACTTGTGAATCACAGAGTACAGTTCACTCCGGATGTGCTGCCTGCTGATATACTTGGCTTTTCGATGTATCAGAAGCAGACCGGAGAGTTTGTGTACCACGAGGGTGCCGTGATGTGTAATCTGTTTCTGGCAGATGAGATTAACAGAACAAGTCCCAAAACACAGTCTGCGCTTCTGGAGGTTATGGAGGAAGGAAATGTCACTGTGGATGGAATAAGCAGGAAGGTCCCGGAGCCGTTTATAGTTATGGCCACTCAAAATCCAAAGGGCAGCGCCGGTACACAGCTGTTGCCGGAGTCACAGCTTGACAGGTTTATGATATGTATGAGCATGGGATATCCTTCACATGATGCAGAGGTGGATATCGCAAAGGGCAAAAGTGTGAAGGCTGATGAGTATACGATAAAGCCTGTTATGAATGCACAGGGACTTGTTGAGATGCAGGGAGAGGTCGAGCAGGTATTTATCCATGACAGTATTTACTCGTACATTGTGGATCTGGTTGATGCGACAAGGACAAGTCCGTACATTGAGCTTGGAGTGAGTCCGCGAGGTACGATTGCGTGTGTTAGGATGGCAAAGGCATATGCGTATCTGAGTGGGCGAAGCTATGTCATACCATCTGATGTGGTTTCTGTATTTGCGGATGTGACAAAGCACAGAATCGTGCTAAATACCAAGGCGAGAGTATCACACGTATCAGAGCTTTCAGTGATAGATGAGATACTAAAGGCTGTTAAACAGCCGACAACTTATGTGAAAAAGGCAGGTAATCGTGATTAGTTTTTTGATAGGAATAATTACTGCGGCAATAGTTTTTTATATGTCGATGATATACGGTAATGCTGCGCTGGCACTGCTTGGCTGCTTTATGTGTGTGTTTATGGTGCTGACATTTATAGCATTGCTTGTAAAGGCGCATCGGGCAGTGGCAGCTATAAACATTCCGATAGCTATCGCCACACAGGGCGAGAGTATCAGGGTGAGTCTTTCCTGCCGGCTGAAGGAGGCAGGCTTCGATGGTGTAAAATACCGTGTAACGGTGAAAAAATAATTTATCCGGCGAAAAAAGTACAAAATGGCTGTCAGGAGGCAGTGATTTTTTGTACAGCGTAAACCTATGCGGCAATTATGAATTTGAGCTTGTAAGGATAAAGCTATATGATTTTTCAAGGCTTTTTTATGTCACGAAAAGAGTTAAAAAATATGCAAATGTTGAGGTGATGCCGCAGATTGATGAGATTCCTGTGAGGATAACGGACAGAGTAAGAAATTTCTTTGGGGATTCTGATATATATGATGATTTAAGACCGGGATATGATCCGTCGGAGCTGTTTGATGTCAGAGAGTTTCAAAACGGTGACAGGCTGCAGAGTGTGCACTGGAAGCTTTCTGCAAGGACTGATGAGCTGATGGTAAAGGAGAACAGCCTGCCAAAGGCATGTGCGGTGGCCATAGTAGCAGATTTAAGGGGAATAAAGAAAGGCAGACAGGCGGATGCTTTTATGAAGCTTCTTGTCTCACTTTCCTTTTCGCTTATGGATCAAAAATGCTCTCATTATGTGGCGTGGTATGATACCGCCATAAACGATATTGTGAGAGCCAGAGTGGATGACGAGGAGGGCTTTTACATATTTTTGAACAGTTTTCTTAAAATAAAGCCGGATACAAAGAATGATGCGCTTTTTTTGTATGAGGAAAAGTACCGGGCAGAAAAGCTTGTGTGTCTGCTTAGCGTGGATGGAAGACTTCAGATAAAAAGGGGAGAGGAGATAGTTGGCAGAGCGGATGAAAAAAACGAGATTGTCATTTAGGAAAAGCAGATGGCAGAAATCTGACACAAATGAGATAAAGCCTGATTATAATAATGCATTTACAGTGCTTGGTGTCCTGCTTACTGAACTTGCCAATGCAGCTGCAGCAGTACTTCTTACGGTGTGTGCAGTGTCTGTTGTGAATACGACCGTTTCACATGTGAGATGCCCATATTATGTGTACGTGTGGCTGTTATTTTTTCGGTGATAAGCGGCTTTATAAACAGGCTTACATCGCTTGACACAAGAAAATGGGTGCGCCATGCGATAAATACGGGGCTGCTGCTTGTATTTGTGCTTGGAGTGTTTATTGCAAACTGGCAGGCAGCAGAGCATATAAAAGACGGCTTTTTGTATGTAAAGGGCAGGTATCTTGAGCTGATAAATGTGTACTATGGCATTTCATTTGTCTGTCCAAAGGGAGATAAAGCCTTTGCGGGGGCATTTGTTGGCTTTGTATCGTTTATAGTTATGCTTTTGCTGGTGACACTGGCGGTTCAAATTAAAAGAAGACGCATACTCACATTATTTCCAACGCTTATGCTTGTGGTACAGCTGTGCATAGGCAAAAGCCCAAGTGTCAGCGAGGTCGTTATGCTCACACTGTGTACACTCTGGTGTCTTATCGCAGATGGCAACGCACGCACAGTGGCAGGATATGATGCAAATGGCAGTGCACAGGGCAATGAGGGCTTTAAGGATAGCGGCGGCGTTTTTATACATGGCGGCGGTGTCTGCAGTACTTTTCATATGTGTATTTTCATTTAAACCTCTTGCTGATACACTTGCCGATAAAAAGCCACAGATGCTTGCCTTTCAAAAGGATTTGGAGGGCAGCGTAAAATCATTCTTCAGCGTGGGAATTGATTTACAGGATGGCATGGTTAGTAATCACTATCCTAGCTACAGTGAAAAAACAGTGATGACGATAGAAGCAAAGGCAGGAGTACCTTCTAATATTTATCTGAGAAGCTTCTACGGTGATACATATGAAAATGGCAGATGGATTAAAAAGTCTGATTTTTCCGGGATGGAAAAAGAGTATCATGATGCTTCAAGGATGACAGCCTGGCAGACTACAATCGGATTAGCCACGCTGCTCGATGGCTATTATGATGATGAGACCAATCCGGCCACCGAAAAGTATACAATCACGATGGAGAAGCTTTCCACCAAATACACCTATTTGCCGTACTGTATCGACCCATACAGTATAGATGCCAAGGGTGATATAGATTTTGACGAAGACTTTTTTATCACAAAGGATAAAGGAACAAAGACTATCGAGGTGTCGGCGTGTCCCGGTTTTTTCGATGGTAGTCTGGAAATGTCTATCCTTGAGCCGGAGCAGCCTCTTGAGGTCAACAATGATTTCTATGTGGCATACAATGATTATGTAATGGAAAACTATACTGAAAAGCAGGGTGGTGACGGAATTGTTGCAAAAGATGCGAAGCTGATTCTTAGGACAGGACAGCTCACAAGCAATATGATGTACACAGGCGATATAAGAGAAAATGATGCCAACAGGATTGCGGCAGCACAACTGGTGCAGCAGTTTCTGACATCGAAGGATTTTAAGTACAGCAAAAATCCTCCTTCAACAGGCGGTAAGGATGTAGTTGATAATTTCCTCTCAAATAGCAGACAGGGCTTTTGTGTGCATTTTGCATCGGCTGGCACGATGATACTCAGACAGATGGGCGTTCCATGCCGTTATGTAAGCGGATACTGTGCAAAGGAGGACAGTTTCAAATCCGGTGAAAATGATGAGGATATATGTGAGGTGAAGGATTCGCAGTCGCATGCCTGGGTTGAAATATATCTGGATGATTTCGGATGGATTCCGGTGGAGATGACACCGGGATATTTTGAGTATGTGACAGGTGAGAATCCGTTTGACTATATTGGTGTCAAAGGAAAGAAAACGAATGCCGGTGACGCTTATAATGATAGTGAGCATATGAATGATACTGCGGCAGATGAAGATAAACTGGATGAAGATGCAGCAAATGAAGATACAAAAAATACAGATGCAGAAAATGATGACACAGCAAACGATACTACAGCAAACAGTGCCTCAAACCAATATGAGTCAGGTGATGGCAGTGAGAATGCTTATGGTTCACAGTCAGGTGCGGATAAACGTACAGATGCTCAGAACTCAAAAACGAGACTTCATATACCACCGGTGATTTTAAAAACCTCACTCTGTGTGATTTTTCTGACTGCACTTACAGCCATCATAGTTTATATCAAAAGGCGAAGAAATATTTTGTGGGAAGCAAGACTTGCAAAAAGGGTGAAAAAAGGCCGTTACAGCAGGGCAGCAATAATGATAAACAACCGCATCTACAAAGGACTGGGACATCCTTCAAAAAACAGGACAGATGAGCTTTATCTGGCTAACCTTAAGGAAAAATACTGCGGACCGGATTATTGCGGAATCCACTGGGACGAGTACATGCGCATCATACAAAAGGCTGTGTATTCATCAGAGGGCATCACGGGGGAAGAATGCTTTATGGTGATGGAAACATGGAGGCGTCTGGAGAAAAAAGACATTAGACATAATTCACAAAAAAACATGTATAAAAACAGCATGATTAACAAAAAATAAACTCGTAAGGAAAATTGTGTTGAAATAATAAGGCTTCTGTGATATAAACTTAAGCAGACGTGTTACTTTTAGGGAGGCATTTGTCGTACATAACTTTTAACAGGGTTAGTGTATGATAAGTGCCTCCTTTTTGTCGCTGGAGCAAAAAAGAATGATAGGTGCAAATCGGTACATACCCTGCATTTATAGGAGGAAAAGCTCATGAAAGACAAAATTTTTGGTGTCCTGCAGAGAGTAGGACGAAGCTTCATGCTTCCAATCGCAATCCTTCCGGTAGCAGGCTTGCTTTTAGGACTAGGAAGCTCATTCACCAACACTACAACAATTGAGACCTATGGTTTACAGTGGCTGCTCGGAGATAAGACTATACTCCATGCACTTCTTGTAATCATGAATGCGGTCGGAAGTGCCATATTCGATAACCTTCCGCTCATTTTTGCGGTCGGAGTAGCAATCGGAATGGCAAAGAAGGAAAAAGAGGTGTCAGCACTTTCAGCAGTCATAGCATACTTTGTTATGAATGTATCAATCAATGCGATGCTCAAGATTTCCGGAAAAATCCTTGCAGACGGAAGCATTGCAAAGGATGTGCTTGATGGAACCATCACATCAGTATGCGGTATCCAGTCGCTGCAGATGGGCGTGTTTGGCGGAATTATCGTAGGACTTGGAGTGGCAGCACTGCACAACCGTTTCTACAAGATTGAGCTGCCGAATGCATTGTCATTTTTCGGTGGAACAAGATTTGTGCCTATCATATCAACAGTGGTATATCTTTTTGTAGGAATCTTAATGTATTTTATCTGGCCTACTGTGCAGAACGGAATCTATGCACTCGGCGGAGTGGTGACAGGAACAGGATATTTCGGAACACTTCTCTTTGGTATCATAAAGAGAGCACTTATTCCATTCGGACTGCACCATGTATTTTACATGCCATTCTGGCAGACAGCAGTCGGTGGAACGATGGAGGTTGCAGGACATATGGTTGAGGGTGGACAGAACATCTTCTTCGCACAGCTTGCTGACTCTGCAAACATCGCACATTTCAGTGCCGATGCCACAAGATATTTCTCGGGAGAGTTTATTTTCATGATTTTCGGTCTTCCGGGAGCAGCACTTGCAATGTATAAATGTGCAAAGCCGGAAAAGAAAAAACAGGCAGGAAGCCTTTTACTTTCTGCAACACTTGCATGTATGTTTACAGGAATAACAGAGCCTCTTGAGTTCTCATTCCTTTTCGTAGCACCGGCTCTCTTTGCAGTACAGGTAGTGCTCGCAGGAAGCGCATACATGATAGCACATATTTTAAACATCGCTGTAGGACTTACTTTCTCAGGAGGATTACTTGATTTCTTCCTGTTTGGTATATTGCAGGGAAATGAAAAGACAAGCTGGATGCTCGTGATTCCGGTGGGAATAGTATATTTCTTACTGTATTACTTTATTTTCAGCTTCCTAATAAAGAAGTTTGATTTTAAGACTCCGGGTCGTGAGGATGACGACACAGAGACAAAGCTATACACCAAGGCAGATGTAAATGAAAGAAAAGCTGCCAAGGACGTAAAGAACTCTGACGAAAAAGCAGGGTCTGTAGCAGATGAGCTCTCACAGACCATATCACGAGGTCTCGGCGGCAAAGCCAATATCTCAGATGTGGACTGCTGTGCAACAAGGCTTCGTATCACAGTAATTGATCCCGACAAGGTAAACGATGCGCTTCTTAAATCAACAGGAGCATCAGGAGTCGTGCACAAGGGACAGGGCGTACAGATTATCTATGGACCAAGAGTAACAGTGATTAAATCAAATCTGGAGGATTATCTTGCGAGCGTGACAGAGGAGCATTTCGAGGATGATGCAGTAGAAAATAATACAGCAGGCGAAGATGAAGCAAAGAACGAAAATGCAGCTTCAGATAAAGCACAGGAATCTGATGTGAAAGCAGAAAAGGAAGCCGGCGACGTAAAAGAGCCGACAAGCACAGTCATCATCTCAAGTCCTATGACAGGAATAGCAGCAGACCTCTCAACAGCGCCGGACGAGGCCTTCGCCGGCAAAATGATGGGTGACGGAGCAGTAGTCACACCTGAGGAGGGGGTAGTTGTAGCACCTGAGGATGGAACGGTTTTATTCGTTTTTGATACAAAGCATGCTTTGGGATTTACAACCGACTCAGGAATTGGTATGATAATCCATGTAGGAATTGATACAGTAAAGCTCGAGGGTAAAGGCTTTGACGTACAGGTTGAGGCAGGATGCCATGTTAATAAGGGCGATGTGCTCATGAAGCTTGATCTTGACTACTTAAAGGCGAACGCACCATCAGTTACTACTCCTGTCATCTGACACAGAGCTAAAAGATAATCAGAAAATCCGTCTCATCACAGACGGACCGATTAAGGCAGGAGAGCCTCTCTACGCAGTTGACACCTACGAGAAGTAATTCACACTTCATGATAATTGAATTGTCCGGTTATGTTAATAATAAATAGTTCGTATAAATTATCAGGAGTACATTAATAAATGTCAGGGGAATGATATGTACAGAATCACAAAGGTCTTAAATCACAATACAGTGCTTGCGGTAAAGGACAAGAGCGCAAGAGAATATCTTATAGTCGGAAAGGGTGTGGGTTTTGGAAAGAAAATTACACAGTCTGTCGAGCCAACGGAAGAGGATTCACTGTATGAGCTGACCCAGACAAGGGACAGAGGTCCGGCAAAGGACATAGTAAAATCCATAGAGCCGGAGTATCTTGAGATTGCAAACACACTGCTCGATAATGCAGAGCATGAGTTTGGTCATATAGACAGAAGCATATTGTTTCCTATGGCAGATCATATAGCATTTGCTGTAAAGCGTATGGAAAACAAAGAACAGATCAGCAATCCTTTAAACGATGACATCCGTGTGATGTTTTATAGGGAGTACAAGATAGCTGAGAATATACGCCATATACTAAAGGATAAAAAACAAATTGATATAATTGATGATGAGATCGGCTACATTACTCTTCATATTCATACATCCTTAAACAATTCAAAGGTATCGGATGCCATGGAGATGGCGGCAGCAGTTCGAAAATGCGCCACATTTATAGAGGAAAAGATTGGAAAGCACATAGATGTCACTACTATGGCCTACAACCGCCTCATGAACCATATCCGCCACATGGTATCAAGAGCCGCGACCGGAGAAAAATTAAAGGTTGATCTCAATCAGTTTATCGAGAAAAATTATCCGGAGTCATTCGCACTGGCAGGTGATATATGTAAGGAGCTTGGAAAGGACTTAAATCATGAGTTTTTGGACAATGAGACAGGCTACCTTGCCATACATATCGAGCAGATTAAGTGTGATGAGATGGTAAGTGAATAATAAAATGTGAAAACCTTCCTGCACATTAGGTTATGTACAAATCTCTTGCAATGTGGTACACTACATAGTTGTATCAACAAACATCCGATACACAAAATACATATGAAATCAATTTAAAGGAGATATATATACCATGAAACTCGGCATCGTCGGACTTCCGAACGTCGGAAAGTCTACATTATTCAACTCACTCACAAAGGCAGGAGCGCTTTCAGCAAACTATCCTTTTGCTACAATCGACCCAAACATAGGTATTGTTTCAGTGCCTGACGAGAGAATCGTAAAGCTCGGAGAGCTCTATCACACAAAGAAGGTTACACCTGCAACAATCGAATTTGTTGATATCGCAGGTCTTGTGAAGGGGGCCAGTAAGGGTGAGGGACTTGGAAACCAGTTCCTTGCAAATATCCGTGAGGTAGATGCAATCGTACACGTAGTGCGCTGCTTTGAGGATACAAACATTATCCATGTAGATGGCTCTGTAGATCCTGCAAGAGATATCGAGACAATCAATCTTGAGCTTATTTTCTCGGATGTTGAGATTCTCGACAGGCGAATTGCAAAGATTGCAAAGCAGGCAAGAATGGACAAGACACTTGCAAAGGAGCTTGAGCTTGTTGAGGCAGTGAAGGCTCATCTTGAGGACGGAAAGATGGCCAGAACCTTTGAAGTGCCTGATGATGAGGATGCACAGCTTTGGTTCAAGGGATATAATCTCCTTACAGCAAAGCCTACCATCTACGCAGCAAACGTATCAGAGGACGACCTCGCAGATGACGGCGCAAGCAATCCGCATGTTGCAAAGGTAAGAGAAATGGCAAAGGAAGAGGGCGCAGAGGTATTTGTTATCTGTGCACAGATTGAGCAGGAGCTTGCAGATCTCGATGAGGACGAAAAGAAGGAGTACCTTGAGAATTTAGGTGTTGAGTCAAGCGGTCTCGATAAGCTTGTAGCAGCCAGTTATTCACTTCTCGGACTTATTTCCTTCCTCACAGCAGGAGAGGATGAGTGCCGTGCATGGACTATAAAGAAAGGTACAAAGGCACCACAGGCAGCCGGCAAGATACATACTGATTTCGAGCGTGGCTTCATCAAGGCGGAGGTAGTCAACTATCAGGATCTTCTCGACAATGGAAGCCTTGCAGCCGCAAGAGAAAAGGGCATCGTAGGCATGGAAGGAAAAGAGTACGTTGTTAAGGACGGAGATGTAATTCTTTTCAGATTTAATGTATAATTTTATGAATAAAACGCTTTTATAAGCACAAAATCAAAAAGATACGCATAAGATAGACCAAGGGAGGTCTGTTTTATGCGTTTTCTGGATTTATGCGAAAAAGAGGTTGTGAGTGTGGAAGAGGGCAGATACATCGGGCATGTGCGTGACCTTGAGTTTGACCCGGTCTGTGGCAAAATCTGTGCGATTATCGTGCCGGGACCGGGAAAATATATGGGAATATTTTGCAGGGATTACGAATATTGTATTCCATGGGTTAAAATTGTGAAAATTGGACCCGACATAATATTGGTGAATATATGTGAGTCTGATATGCGGCGTAAGCTGTTATGATAGTATAAAAGGAAACTATTCAGTGACATTGAAAACAAAAAAGTGCTGAAAAAGTCAAAATCAGTACAAAACATATTGACAATGAAAATTAGTATAGATATACTAAAATATGTATAGGTCTTTTTAAATACAGATGATGATTTGAAGTATTATAATGAGAAACAAAGATATTTTGCTTCTTCATATTATATGATATCTACGGAGGGTACAGCATGAAGTGTCCATTTTGCAGTAGTGACAACACAAGGGTAATAGACTCAAGACCGGCTGATGACAACAGCTCTATCAGGCGCAGAAGGCTGTGCGATGATTGCGGCAAGCGTTTCACTACATATGAGAAGGTGGAGACAATCCCACTCATCGTTATAAAAAAGGATAACAACAGAGAGCAGTATGACCGCTCCAAGATTGAAAAGGGCGTGCTTCTTGCATGTCACAAGAGACCGATTTCAGCAGATACAATCTCAAAGCTTGTAGATGAGGTCGAGATAGAAATCTTTGCCAGAGAGGAAAAGGAAATCTCTACATCACTCATCGGAGAGCTGATTATGGACAAATTAAAGGAGCTTGATGCGGTAGCATATGTGAGGTTTGCGTCAGTTTACAGAGAGTTTAAGGACGTCAACACATTTATGACAGAGCTTAAAAAGATGCTTGACACCAAATAGTGTTTATGCAGCAGGCAGCCTTGAATGAACAGATTAACAGGGAGACAGAGAATTTTATACTATGAGTTTTTTATACCCGGGAGAGTACATTGACTCGACATACAGCATAGATTTTGATAAATTATATAAGGATGGCTACAGGGGGGTCATTTTTGATATCGACAACACCCTTGTGACTCATGGTTCGCCTGCTGATGAGCGGGCGATTGCTTTGTTTAAGCACCTTAAGGAGCTTGGTTTTTCGTGCCTTGTGCTCTCAAACAACAAAGAGCCGCGTGTGAAGAGCTTTGCTAAGCAGGTTGGGATAAAGTATATCTACAAGGCAGGAAAGCCAAAGCCGTCCGGCTATCGTGCTGCGATGGAGAGGCTTGGCACAGATACGAAAAACACTCTTTTTGTGGGAGATCAGATATTTACAGATATCATCGGAGCTAATCTTACGGGCATCAGATCAATACTTGTAGCACCTATTGACCCACATGAGGAGATACAGATTGTGCTTAAGCGCTTTATTGAAAAGCCTGTAATTGCATGCTACAAGAGGCATTTAAAGAAAGTAAATAAATAATTTTTAACTAATAATTTAAAATTTGGAGGCATATATATTATGAAGATTGCAATCGGAAACGATCACGCAGCAGTTGAGCTTAAAAAGACAATAATGGAGTACGTTGAGAGCATGGGTCACGAGGTGACCAACTTCGGCACAGATTCAAGTGAGAGCTGCAATTACCCGGAGTATGGTGAGAAGGTGGCTAATGCAGTGGCGTCAGGCGAGTTTGACTGCGGAATACTGATATGCGGTACCGGTGTAGGTATCTCAATAGCAGCCAATAAGGTCAACGGAATCCGTGCGGCAGTTTGCTCAGACACAGCCACAGCACGCCTTGTAAAACAGCACAACAATGCCAATATCATAGCCTTTGGTGAGAGGATTGTAGGTGTTGAGCTTGCAAAGGATATCGTAAAGGCTTATCTGACAGCCGAGTTTGAGGGCGGCAGACACGCAAAGAGAATAGCTATGATATCGGATATCGAGGCTAGAAACTAATATAAAACCAATACAAATTCATACAATAGAAAATAAATACTTGAAATGTATTGCTTTTTATTGTAAAATGGACGAATGAGAGAGCTTAGGCTCGCACGATTTAAGGAGGAAGTAACTAATGATTTCAGCAGGAGATTTCAGAAACGGTGTTACTATCGAGTTCGAGGGAAACATCTATCAGATTATCGAATTTCAGCATGTTAAACCAGGAAAAGGTGCAGCATTTGTACGTACAAAGTTAAAGAATATCATCAGTGGTGGTGTTGTTGAGAAGACATTCCGTCCAACAGAGAAATGCCCTACAGCACACATTGATCGTAAGGATATGCAGTATCTTTATGCAGATGATGATTTCTATCATTTCATGGATGTTGAGACATATGACCAGATTGACTTACCAAAGGATGAGGTTGGCGATGCTCTCAAGTTTGTAAAAGAGAACGAGATGTGTAAGGTTTGCTCACACAAGGGCAATGTATTTGCAGTTGAGCCACCACTTTTCGTTGAGCTTACTGTTACAGAGACAGAGCCTGGCTTCAAGGGTGATACAGCAACAGGTGCTACAAAGCCTGCTACAGTTGAGACAGGTGATACAGTTTATGTACCACTTTTTGTTGAGACAGATGATGTTATCAAGATTGATACAAGAACAGGTGAGTACCTTTCACGTGTATAATCTGTATTTTTATGAGTCTGCACATATTCCGGTATGCCCGGAGTATGTGCAGGCTTTTTTTATTTGTGTGCTGTGTGGCAGGTGAGAATCCCGACAGCAAGTGTCATAAACACATGCGACACAAGCATAGCCCACAGATATGCATCTATCCCATAGTGGGGGACGAGAAGCATAATCATCAGGATTCTTATTGCACAGGTGAGCAGATTGACGAAGAGCACCTGCTTTGCTTTACCCAGACCGTGCAGTATGCTGCAGAGCATTCCGCTTATGTGCATCAGTGGGCACAGAAAACACAGTCTTCTAAGAAAATATCCACAAAGCTTCGATGAAAAAAGAAAATCCCCTATAAAATCCGACAGCAGATAGAATATGCATGTAAAGATAAGACCAAAGCATAGTCCGAATAAGGCACAGGAGTTTATGGTTTTTGTGATTTTTGTATCCTTTCCGGCGGCATTTGCTTCAGAAACAGATGGCAGAAGCATCACGCAGGCACAGCTGCAAAGTACACCGGGAAATAAAAGCACGGGAAGGGTGAGACCGGAAATGGTTCCAAATATGTCAAGGGCCAATGCCGGTGATAGTCTGTAGAGCTTAAGAGTTCTCGGGATAAGCACATTTTCGGCGGAGGATGAAAAGCTTGCCAATATGTAGTTTAGTGATAAAGGATGAAAAGCGCAGCCAGTCCATAGGCTGTTGTTTCAGGCTCTTGACGGATATTTTAAAGTATGAGAAATCTTTTTTATGTGATAACGGAAAGACGGTTGCACTCGCTTCGCCTGCCACGATGCCGTATATAGAGTATACAGGCTTAAAGCAGCTGCCACCGTCAGATAGTATTGCGTATATCAGATAGCAGGTGCCAATGCGCGCGGTCTGCTCAATTAATTGTGTGGCAGCGGGGATGGCTGCTTTTTTCAATCCATAATAGTATCCGTTTATGCAGGAATGGATAGCAGCGGGCAGAATTGAAAAGGACAGCGCCTTGACAAGCTCTGTACAGCGTGGCTCACTTAAAATACAAAGGCTTATGTAGTTGGCATTGGAATGCATAATAATTGTGAGTAAAAGAGCAGTGGTGGCTGACATAATTATTGCGCAAATGAGTATAATCTGCCTGTTTTGAGGCTTTTCGGCAACAAGCTTTGATGTAGCGGTCTGAAAGCCGTTGCAGCAGAGTGACATGCATACGGACATGAGTGGAATCACAAGCTGATAGAGTCCAAGACCTGTTGAGCCCATGACGTTATTAAGAAATATGCGAAAGAAAAACCCATAAACCGACTGGTTGTACCGGCAAGTGTCAGGAAAATAGTTCCGGTCACAAGTGGATTGGATAAATATTTTTTTACAATCAAAAAATCACCTGTCATATGTTGTCTTAGAAGTATATGTGCTTCTTTGGATATATATGACAGATGATTATTTATTGTGTGTTAAACAGCTATTTTGCGCTAAACAATTATTATACTCTTATATGACCGGTATCGTTATATTAAATTTGTGAGATTAATCCATAAAGTGGCGGATAGCCTTGGCTACGCCGTCATTTTCGTTTGTGTCGGTGACGTAATCAGCCTGTGCCTTAAGCTCATCGGTTGCATTTCCCATGGCCACGCCGATGTGTGCGGCTTTTACGATAGCCATGTCGTTTTCGGTGTCACCGACAGCCATTGTCTCATCAGCTGCTATATTCAGGATTTGAGCCAGCCTATGAAGTGCCACACCTTTGTCAACGCCTGCTTTTGTGAATTCCAGATTACCGTAGCCACCGCTTACGAGCGTGATTTCAGGGATTTTTTTCAGATGCTCAAATACTTCGTCGCGGCAGTAGTAGTTATCATTTACATCCTTTGGGAAATTGATGGTCATTTTCTGCATATGGTAATTGTTTTCGCGCATCATTTCAGTGATATCGTTTACACGTTTTCTGGTTGTCATGATGTATTCCTTAATAGAAGGAGGCATTTTGAGATCCTTTGCATCCTCGAGACACTTGTATGGAGAATAGCCACAGCCGTTTATGAAGGCATCCATATGAACGCGCTTTGTCATCAGGTAATCAATTATTGAAAACGCTGTCTTATCAGAAAGGCAGTTTTCGTAAAGACATTTTTGGGTGTCAATTTCGTAGATTGCACTTCCGTTTGCAGTGATAGCGTAGCGGATGCCGGTGCCCTTAATTGCCTCAAACGGCAGCCCTCCGAATGGACGACCGGTGGAGATGACCACATTTATCCCGGCAGCAGTTGCCTCTTTTATAGCTTTTATATTTTCCTTGGATATCTGACTTTTGTTGTTGAAAAGTGTTCCGTCAAGATCTAAAGCAATAAGTTTCATAAGAAATCCTTTCTTTTGTTTGAAAATATAGTGTTTAGTATATTATGGTGAATAGACTATTGATTTTTGTGTTTTAAAATCGGTTACAATGATAATATAAATTTTCACAAATTTCAAGGATGAAGAGCACATAGCTTTTGCTTTGAAATACTTTACACTGTGGAGTGAATAACAGCTGAAACAGAAAAGGAAACGAAATGACAAGAGAAGAATTCAGAAAATATATCAGAGAAAACATAGTTATCCTGGATGGAGCGACCGGTACAAACCTGATGGCAGCGGGCATGCCTGTAGGTGTGTGTCCGGAGGAATGGGTGATGGAGCATCCGCAGGTGATTCTTGATTTGCAGAAGGCTTATGTCGATAACGGCACGAATATTGTTTATGCACCTACATTTACAGGAAACAGGATTAAGCTTTTAGAATATGGTTTACAGGAGAAAATTAACGAGATAAATACCACACTGGTTGGCCTGTCAAAGCAGGCTGTCGGGGATAGGGCACTTGTAGCAGCAGATATGACGATGACCGGCAGACAGCTTTTTCCACTCGGGGATCTGATGTTTGAGGAGCTTTTGGAGGTGTACAAGGAGCAGGCGAGGATTCTTGATGAGGCAGGCGCAGATGTTTTTGTGGTTGAGACAATGATGAGTCTTCAGGAGTGCAGAGCGGCAGTGCTTGCTATAAAAGAGGTAAGCGACCTGCCTATTATGGTGACACTCACCTACAACGAGGATGGCAGGACTCTTTTTGGTACACCGCCTGAGACAGCAGTTGTTGTGCTGCAGTCACTTGGAGTGGATGCTATCGGTGTGAACTGCTCGACGGGACCTGCTGAGATGATAGCGCTGGTTGAAAAAATAGGCAGAGTACTCTACAGTGCCTCTTATTGCCAAGCCAAATGCAGGGCTTCCGGAGCTTGAGGATGGTAAAACTGTATACAAGATGACTCCGGATATGTTTGCCGATGCGATGAGAGGGCTTGTGGAGGCGGGGGCATCCATTGTCGGAGGCTGCTGTGGCACCACACCGGAGCATATACGTGCTCTCACAGAGGCCGTAAAGTCAATGCCTGTTCATAAGCCGCTTGAGCATCATAGAAGAGTACTTGCGTCTGAACGAAAGAATGTAGAGATTGACTTAGATGGCAACTTTACCGTTGTCGGAGAGAGAATCAACCCTACAGGCAAGAAAAAGCTGCAGGCACAGCTTCGTGAGGGAAAGCTTGACCTGGTGCGCCAGATGGCTATGGAGCAGGAGACAAATGGTGCGGGAATACTTGATATCAATATGGGCATGAATGGTATCGATGAGAAGGAGATGATGAAATCGGTTATATATGAGGTTTCATCTACCGTGGACTGTCCACTTTGTATTGATTCAAGTTATGTGGAGGTAATAGAGGAGGCTCTTAAGATTTATCCGGGAAGAGCTCTAATCAATTCCATTTCTCTTGAGACTGAGAAGATGGAAAAGCTTCTGCCTCTTGCGGCAAAATACGGAGCAATGTTCATACTTTTACCGCTTTCGGATGCAGGTTTGCCGAAGGATGTCGAGGAGAAAAAGCAGATTATAAATACTATTTATGACAAGGCGCTTTCGCTTGGAATGGCACATGAGGATATCGTGGTGGATGGACTTGTTGCGACAATTGGTGCAAATCCAAAGGCCGCAATCGAGTGCTATGAGACCATTGCGTACTGTAAGGATGAGAAAAAACTTCCTACAATATGCGGCCTTTCAAATATATCCTTCGGACTGCCTGAGCGTATGTATGTGAACACAGCGTTTCTTACAATGGCCATATGCAAGGGACTCACCATGGCTATTGCCAATCCATCACAGGAGCTTTTGATGAATGCTGCATTTGCATCGGATATGCTGCTCGACAGACCTGACAGCGATATAGCATACATCGAGCGCATGAGCAGGCTTGCGGAGGAAAAGGCCCGGTATGAGACTGTTGTTGTGAAAAAGTCGGACAATGATGCGTCTGCTTCAAACGGCACATGCGCAGCAGGCAGTAAGGATGCGGTATTTCAGGCTGTCTTAAAGGGAAACAAGGGCAGTATAATTGATGAAGTAAAGAAAATGCTTTCTGATGGTGCAAAGCCTGACGAGATTATTAATAACAGCCTGATTCCGGCTATTAATGAGGTGGGAGAGCTTTTCAACCAGAAGAAATATTTCCTGCCACAGCTTATCGGCAGTGCAAATACCATGAAGCTTGCTATAGAACATCTCGAGCCACTGCTTGAGAAGAAAGACTCAGGTGATGATATGCCGACTCTTGTCATTGCAACGGTAGAGGGCGATATTCATGATATAGGAAAGAATCTTGTCGTGCTTATGCTTAAAAACTATGGCTACAACGTGATTGATATGGGAAAGGATGTGCCTTGTGAGGATATTGTCAACAAGGCGATTGAGACGAACGCGGCAGTTATCGGACTGTCAGCTCTTATGACTACCACCATGATGCGCATGAAGGATGTAGTGGAAATCTGCAAGGAAAAGGGCTGTAAGAGTAAGGTGGTAATCGGTGGAGCCTGCATTACACAAAGCTTTGCAGACGAGATAGGAGCCGACGGATATTCAAAGGATGCGGCGGAGTGCGTGAAGCTTGTGGAGAGACTTTTTGAATAGTTAAAAATTTTTTTAATAAAATAAAAAAAGTTGTTGACAATAAGGTGCTGACTGTATATAATAATCAAGTCGGTTGACGACATGGGATCTTAGCTCAGCTGGGAGAGCATCTGCCTTACAAGCAGAGGGTCACAGGTTCGAGCCCTGTAGGTCCCATCCTTTTAAAGGATATCAATCAATATGGCGAGGTGGCTCAACTGGCTAGAGCGTCCGGTTCATACCCGGGAGGTTGAGAGTTCGAGTCTCTCCCTCGCTACTTGTTAAGACTTGCAGTTGTTGCAGGTCTTTTTGTTATAAATAGTTACGAAACAGAAAGGGATAAGCATGATAAGACCTAAAATAGGACTTGACTGGGATGATGTGACAGCCCCATTCAACAGCATAGCCATAGATATGGCAAACAAAAAATATAATATCACCCCACCTCTTGCGCTGGATGATATAGATTCCTGGGAGAATACCGGCAGAGCCTCTGTCATAAAGGAATTTTACCGGGATAATACACTTTACGAGAGGCAGAAGCCTACGGAAGAGACAAAGCGGATGATAAGAAAGCTTATGGATATCGGAGAGGTCTATTTTATCACTGCGGTGGCACCGGGCTTCATGGGAGTGAGAGCGAGTCAGATAATGGAGGCATTTCCTGATTTTCCGACAGAAAATATCATACTTGGCAATGCAAAAAATCTCGTGCAGTTTGATATAATTTTAGATGACGCCATACACAATGTGCTTGAGACACCGGCCACGTATCCCGTGCTCATGCGAAAGCCGTGGAATTCAAAAATGACAGGACTGTTATCGGTCAATAATATCACAGAGTTTGTATATCTCGTGGAGCAGATAATAAATGCGTCATTATATAGAAATAAAAATATAAAGAATCCGTCAGTTGTGGCGCTTGTCGGACCATCAGGCTCGGGAAAGACAGCGCTCTCAGACAGCCTGTGCGCCATGGAGCAGTTTGAGAATCCGAAAACATACTGTACCAAGCCCGGAGATAAGCACAGGTACCTGACGGAGGAGGAGTTCAATGCACAGGATTTCTTTGAAAAGACAAGGTACGCCGGAATACAGTATGGCACCAAAATGGAGGATATAGAGGCGGTGCTTGCAAAGGGACACTTTGTCGTGATGCCGCTTGACATGTGCGGTGCCATTGCAATGAAACGTCATTTTCCTACTGTAATAGTGTATGTGGCACGTGACAAGGAGCTCTTAATCCGGGATATCATAGAACAGGATTACTCGATAGAAGAAAAGACACTGCGTATTCTGTCGATAGATGCAGAGAAACGCAACCGCCAGATATGTGACTATGCTGTAAATAACATGGATGTTGGTGCAGCTACTAGAGAGCTTTCTGATGTTTTGGAAAACAATTGCTTATAAAATATATTTATAGCAAGCTCTTAGTTATAAGTATTAACACTTTTCCTAGAAAGATGATATGATATGATTAGTTCAAGGGAACAGCATCCCGGAATTAAAATTAAAAACAAATAACATTAACATATCATTAATAGGAGGATATTAATATGAGCAAGAAACATTATGCAGACAGAAATTTAAAATTTGAGACATTACAGTTACATGTAGGACAGGAAACACCTGATCCGGTTACAGATGCGAGAGCAGTTCCAATCTACCTTACTTCATCATATGTGTTCCATAACAGTGAGCATGCTGCAGACAGATTCGGACTCAGAGATGCAGGAAATATCTATGGCAGACTGACAAACCCTACAGAGGATGTATTCGAGAGAGAATTGCAGCACTCGAGGGTGGCGTGGCAGCACTTGCTGTTGGTTCCGGAGCAGCGGCGCTCACATATGCTTTCCAGGCAGTAGCACACGCAGGTGATCATATCGTTGCAGCAAAGAATATCTACGGCGGTACATACAATCTCTTGGCACACACACTTCCTGATTACGGAATTGAGGCTACATTCGTAGATCCATTCGATTATGATGGAATCAAGGCTGCCATCAAAGAGAATACAAAAGCTATTGAAATCGAGACACTCGGAAATCCAAACTCAGAGGTAGTAGATATCGAAAAAATTGCAAATATCGCTCATGAGGCAGGAATCCCACTTATCGTAGATAATACCTTTGCTACACCATATCTTGTCCGTCCGATTGAGTACGGTGCTGATATCGTGGTTCACTCAGCAACAAAGTTCATCGGTGGACACGGAACAACAATTGGTGGAGTTATAATTGACAGCGGTAAATTCGACTGGACACAGAATGATAAATGGCCATGGCTTGTAGAGCCAAACGTATCATACCACGGAGTAAGCTTTGCAAAGGATTGCGCACCGGCAGCATTTGCGACATATATCAGGGCAATTTTACTTCGTGATACAGGAGCAACAATTTCACCTGTTCATTCATTTATCTTCCTTCAGGGACTTGAGACACTTTCGCTTCGTGTGGAGCGTCATGTTGAGAATGCACTCAAGGTAGTTCAGTACTTAAAGGATCAGCCACTCGTAGAGAAGGTTAATCATCCATCTATTTCAGAGGATAAAGAGCAGCAGGAACTTTACAAGAAATACTTCCCTAACGGAGGCGGCTCTATATTTACATTCGAGATTAAGGGTGGAGCAAAGGAAGCGCAGAAATTTATTGACAACCTTGAGCTTTTCTCACTGCTTGCAAACGTAGCTGATGTTAAGTCACTTGCTATACATCCGGCTTCTACCACACACTCAGAGTGCAATGAAGCAGAGCTCTTAGATCAGGGCATCAAGCCAAACACAATCCGTCTTTCAATCGGAACTGAGAATGTGGATGATATCATTGAGGATCTTGATGAGGCATTTAAGGCACTTGCAGAGTAAACAGTTTTGCATGATAAATACTCCTTAAACGAATAAATAGTGATCATTATAAAAGGAATCGGAAAATATTAATCCGGTTCCTTTTATTGTGCCATGAAATATTATGGATTGGATTTTTTCGCGAACATTTTGACAACCTTTTAACAATTATTGATATTCGTGAAAAATAAGTATATTATAGTCAGTGGTGTGAAACCAGATATAGTTTTAAATAATAAATAATATACATAAAGGAGACATTATCATGTTTGGATTTGGTCAGTTAATCGAAATATTAAAGAAAGACCCAAAGAAAATCGTATTCACAGAGGGAGAGGATCCACGTATCCTTGAGGCAGCTTCGCGTTTACTTGCAAGCAACTTCTTACATCCTATCCTTGTCGGAGATCCTGAGAAGATTAGTGCAAGCGCTGAGAAGAGCGGTTTCAATATCCGTGGAGCAGAGATTATAGATCCTATGAACTTTGACCGTATGGATGAGATGGTTGAATTATTCTGCGAGCTTCGTAAGAGCAAGGGTGTTACACCGGAGCAGGCTAAGGGAATTCTTTCATCAGCCAACTACTTTGGAACAATGCTTGTAAAGATGGGTATCGCAGACTCGCTTCTCGGAGGAGCTACATACTCAACAGCAGATACAGTTCGTCCGGCATTACAGCTTATCAAGACAAAGCCTGGCAACACAATCGTATCTTCATGCTTTATCCTTGTTCGTCCATCTGCAACAGGTGAGAATGAGGTGCTTGCAATGAGCGACTGTGCTATAAACATCCATCCTACAGAGGATGAGCTTGTTGAGATCGCAGGAGAATCAGCAGAGTGTGCTAAGATCTTCGGTATCGATCCAAAGGTTGCATTCTTAAGCTACTCAACACTTGGCTCAGGAAAGGGCGAGGACGTTGACAAGATGAGAAACGCAGCTCACAAGGCAAGAGAAAAATATCCAAATCTTCCAATCGAGGGAGAAATCCAGTTTGACGCAGCAGTTGCACCACGTGTAGCCCGCACAAAGTGCCCACAGTCTGAGGTTGCGGGTCATGCAAATACATTTATCTTCCCTGATATCAACGCAGGAAATATCGGATACAAGATTGCACAGAGACTTGGTAATTTCGAAGCATACGGACCAATCCTTCTTGGACTCAATGCTCCAATCAATGACCTTTCTCGTGGATGTAATGCAGGAGAGGTTTACTCAATGGCTATCATCACTGCAGCACTTGCATAAGACATTTAATGGACTATTCCCATTTTAATAAAGACCGCTCCGGTTTGTCCGGGGCGGTCTTTTATTTGAAAAAAGTTACTGAAAATAATATCTTGGCGCAACAGAAGAAATAAGGTATACTATAGTTAAAAACTAAAATACAGAGCAATGACAGTTGACAATAACATGAGGTGTTGTATCTGATAGAAAGAGAGACGATATATGAGAGTAGGAATGGGCTATGATGTGCACAAGCTTGTTGAGGGCAGAGATTTGATTTTAGGAGGAGTGAAGGTTCCGCATACACTCGGGCTTTTAGGTCATTCGGATGCCGATGTACTGTTGCATGCGATAATGGATGCACTCTTGGGTGCAGCGGCACTTGGCGATATCGGAAAGCATTTCCCGGATACAGACCCGGCATATGAGGGGATTTCTAGTCTTAAGCTTTTAGAGCATGTGAGAGACCTCATTGCAAAAAAAGGCTATGTGATAGAAAACATAGATGCGACAGTAATTGCACAAAAGCCGAAGCTTCGTCCGTATATTGAGCAGATGGAGCAGAATGTGGCTGATACGTTGCAAATCGCAAAGGAGCAGGTAAATATAAAGGCGACGACCGAGGAGTGGCTTGGTTTTACAGGCCGCGAGGAGGGGATTGCATCACAGGCAATCTGCTCACTTACAGGTCTCTATGAGGCAAGTATGCAGGTAGGAGGCGGATGTAGCGGCTGCAACGGCTGTCAGGCCGATTGATTTGAATATATAGGGAAAACATGCTAAAATAATAGGATAGTTATAAATCATCCAAAAGGAGATATAAATAATGGAGAATAATTTCAAGTTTTATAATACACTCACAAGACAGATTGATACTGTTGTTCCGCGTGTTGACGGCAAAATCGGCATGTATACATGTGGACCTACAGTTTACCATTTTGCACATATCGGAAATATCCGCTCATACATCATGGAGGATGTGCTTGAGAAGGCACTTCGCTATGTGGGCTATGATGTAAAGCGTGTCATGAATATCACTGATGTGGGACATCTCTCAAGCGACGGAGATACCGGAGAGGACAAGATGCTAAAGGGCGCAAAGCGTGAGCATAAGAGCGTCATGGAGGTGGCAAAGGAGTACACGGACGCCTTTTTCAAGGATTTCACGGCTGTACACAACAGGATGCCTGATGTCGTAGAGCCTGCAACCAACTGTATTCCGGAGTTTATCCATATGGTGGAGGTGCTTATTGAGAAGGGCTATGCCTATTTTGCAGGAGGCAATGTATATTTCGATACATCAAAGCTTGATGATTATTTTGTGTTTTCTTCAGCAGTAGAGAAGGAACAGCTTCAGGTTGGAGTGCGAGATGATGTCGAGGAGGATGTAAACAAGAAGAATAAAAATGATTTCGTACTCTGGTTTACACAGTCTAAGTTTGAGGACCAGGCTCTTAAATGGGACAGCCCATGGGGCGTCGGATATCCGGGCTGGCATATAGAGTGCTCATGCATCAGCATGAAGCATCTCGGAGAGTACGTGGATATCCACTGTGGCGGTGTAGACAATATTTTCCCACATCACACCAATGAGATTGCACAGTCAGAGAGCTATCTGGGACACGACTGGTGCAAGTACTGGTTCCATGTCAATCACTTAAATGACAGAGCCGGCAAGATGAGCAAGTCGAAGGGTGCAATCCTCACAGTTTCGGTGCTTCAGGAGAAGGGCTACAATCCGCTTGCCTACAGATTCTTCTGCTTACAGTCACACTACAGAAAGCCTCTTGAGTTTTCATTTGATGCGCTCGACAATGCAGTTGCGGCATACAATAAGATTGCAAAGCGTGTGGCAGAGCTTAAGGATGAGGGTGATATAGATGAGACAGCTTTTGCTGACTTTAAGAAGAAATTTACTGATGCAGTTTCAAATGATCTGAATACATCAATGGCTATAACCATAGTGTATGATGTGCTTAAGGCTGATATCTCAGACAGGACAAAGCTTGCACTTATCGATGACTTTGAGCAGGTACTTGATCTGGGACTTAGGGAATCAGGAAAGGCCTTACTTGAGGCAGCGTCATCTGTAGACAGTGAGCTTGAGGCATTTATCAATGATAAAATTGCAGAGCGTGCAGCCGCTAAAAAGGCAAAGGATTTTGCGACAGCCGATGCCATAAGAGATGAGCTTCTGGCAAAGGGGGTTGCCATAAAGGATACCAGAGAGGGAGTAAAATGGGAGCTTGTATAGTATGAAGATAGACTCATATATTAAGGAACAGTTTGGAATAAAGGATGTTGATATAAGGACATACTCGCCGCTTACACTTGCATATATCGGTGATGGCATATTTGATATTGTCATCCGCTCAGTTGTGGTGGGAAAAGGCAATACAAAGGCAAATCTGCTTCATAAGCACACAAGTAATATAGTAAAGGCACATACGCAGGCTCTCATGATAGAGGCACTTTTACCTCATCTGACAGAGGAGGAGAGTGATGTGTATCACAGGGGGCGCAATGCCAAGTCACCTTCCATGGCAAAAAACGCTACAATGGCTGATTACAGGAAAGCTACAGGGCTTGAGGCGGTCATGGGCTATCTTTTATCTGAAGGATGATTTTGAGAGGGTTGTTTCACTCACTAAGCTTGGAGTGGAGCTTTTAGGAATTGAAATATAGCACAAAATAAGAGGAAAATATGGATAACAACAATAAAGAAAAATTTCATGAGAATTATATAGAGGGCAGAAATGCTGTGCTAGAGGCTTTCCGTTCGGGAAAGACAATAGACAAGCTTTTTGTGCTTGACGGCTGTCAGGACGGACCAATAAAGTCAATCACAAGAGAGGCCAGAAAGCATGATGCAATCATAAACTATGTTGCAAAGGAAAGACTTGATCAGATGTCTGAGACAGGCAAGCATCAGGGTGTCATTGCAGTTTCAGCAGCATATGAGTATGCCGAGGTTTCGGACATACTGGAAAATGCCGAAAGAAAGGGCGAGCCGCCTTTTATCATCATACTTGACGGTATAGAGGATCCACACAATCTTGGCGCAATAATCCGTACCGCAAATCAGGCGGGTGCACATGGCATCATCATACCAAAAAGGCGTGCAGTGGGACTTACCCCTACAGTGGCAAAGACGTCTGCAGGTGCGATAAACTATACACCTGTTGCCAAGGTTACCAATATCTCAAATACCATAAAGGAGCTTAAGGAAAAGGGCATGTGGTTTGTATGTGCTGATATGGGTGGCACTACCATGTATGACTTAAACCTCACAGGTCCTATAGGTCTTGTAATAGGCAATGAGGGTGACGGAGTCAGCAAGCTTGTAAAGGAAAATTGTGATATGACAGCTTCTATTCCTATGGTGGGCGATATTGACTCACTGAACGCATCAGTTGCGACAGGCGTGCTTGCATATGAGATAGTCAGACAGAGACTTAAGAGTGGAAAGTAGATTACATGTCGCGGATGAGTGGTGTATATTATGAATTGTATATTTATAGAATAGGAAGCATATAGTGGAAGATTACAGCGCATATACGGATGAAGAGCTTATTATGAGGATTCATAATGACAAAAATGACCATGGTGACAACAATGAAATCATGGACTATATATTGGAAAAGTATAAGCCGCTTGTGCGTAAAAAGACGAATGCACTCTACCTGATAGGCGGTGAGAATGATGACCTTATTCAGGAGGGCATGATAGGCCTGTTTAAAGCGGTCAGAGACTATAAGAGCGACAAGGAAGCATCTTTCTACAGCTTTGCACAGCTATGCATCACAAGGCAGCTTAGCTCGGCGCTTGAGGCTTCAAACCGAAAGAAACATATGCCACTTAACACATATATATCCTTTTCGCAGAGTGACAGTGATGGTACGGAGTTTGAAGAAATACTGCAAGATGATATTGCAAGTCCTGAGCAGCTTCTCATAGAGAAGGAAAAATTTAAGGAATTTAAGGAACAATTGTGGAATAAACTGAGTAATATGGAGAAAAAAGTGCTACAATTGTATCTGGAAGGAAATAATTATACATCGATAGCGCGTATGCTTGGAAAATCAGACAAATCAATTGACAATGCACTATCCCGTATCAGACAAAAGCTAAAAAGAAAGTAGGTGAAGCTTGTTATGGAGTTTTCAAGAATAGGTGAACACACTATAAAATGTGTTATTTCAGAAGAAGAAATATATGATCTGGGATATACAATGGATGAAATTATGAGCAATGGCGAGCGCACCCAGGAATTCATGAACCAGATATTTGACATGGCTTCAGAAGAGTTTGGAACTGATTTTAATTCGGGAATCAAGACTGTGAGAGCAGATTTTTTGGCGGATCACACACTTTCTCTGACATTTTCTGAACATCCTGCTACTGAGGGCATGATGGAGCATCTTAAAGATATCGTTAATGGACTGCTTAATTCGCTGCCGGCCGAGGCTGCAGAGAATGAGAAAAATAAAAAAGGCAGGACAACTGACAAAAAAGCAGGATATGGTGTCTGTTGTAATGTTCATTTTTGAAAAATTTGATGTGGCTGTCAGATTTGCAAAGATGATTAAAGGACTGCCAATGCCATTCTCACAGCTTTTTAAGTTTGAGGGAGAGTACTTTATGAGCATGGATTTATCGGGCTATGATGAGCATGAGCTTGAAAAGATGTCTGTCATAGCAGATGAGTATGCAGATGATATCATTGCAGGGGCTGATAAAAGGGCTTTTCTTATGGAGCATGCAAAAGTTATTCTTGATGACAAGGCTATTGAGAGTCTTGCGCAGCTGTGAAGGTACTGAACGGTTACAAAAATATATAAAAACAAGGTCTGTCAGCTATACTGACAGACCTTGTTTTTGTATGTAAATATTATCTAGCTTGAGCTCATTGTACTTTGCAACTGCCTCATTGTCTATTAAATCTCCAACAGTCAGCCTGAATGTCACCTTGACAATATCTGTTACGTTACACAACTCATCCGGTATATCAGAGTTTTAAAAATATCAAAGGAAACGTTTAATTTTTTTGAATTTATGTTAAAATAGTTTCAAAAGGAGATTACAATATGGGTGAAACAGAATATTCAGAAGCATTAAAACTTGGAAAAAAAGAATACAGGGCAAGGATAGCTAAAGGACAGTTTCCTTATCTGCCAGTACTTGATGAAATCTTATCAGAGGCAGATATTAAGACAGAGCAGAATATGGGGCTGGTCCAGGTGCCTTTGGATTTCGTTGTAGGAACAAGCACCATGGGCAGGACATATTCATTTGCGGCAAACTTTATGCCGATATTGGACGAGGAAACCGAATTTGCAGTGAAGTGGTCTAATCTGTCAGATGCACAGATGAATGAGGGAATCAGAGATCCAATCAAGGCATTTGAGTACATGAATAGGTATTATGTGCTTGAGGGCAATAAGAGGGTCAGTGTACTCAAGTACTTCAACGCCGTTTCGATTCCTGCAATTGTGACCAGAAAGATTCCAAAGCTCTCAGATGATTATGATGTGAGGCTTTACTATGAGTATATGAGGTTCAATGAAATCACGGGGCTTTGCTCTGTTGAGTTTACGAAGCTTGGCAATGCCGATAAGCTGCTTTCGCTTGTCGGAAAAGAGGGCAGATGGGATGATGAGACCAAGGAAAAATTTGCCAAGGTAATGTTTGATTTTTCAAAGGTCTATAATTTCCGCGGTGGTGACAGGCTGGACATCAAGCTGGGGGATGCTATTACAGTATTTATGGAGGTCTTTGGCATGGATGCCATGCTTGAGATGTCTGAGAATGATTACAACAAAAACATCATCAATACATGGAAGGAGTTTGCAGCAGAAGGGGAAAAGCACAAGATAAATCTGGTGCTGGATCCGAAAAAGGTACAGACAAAAAAGAGTCTGTTAAACTATCTTATTCCTCAGACCCAAAAGAAGCTCAAGGTTGTATTTTTATATCCGAGAGAGCCGAAAACATCTGCGTGGCTGTATTCGCATGAGCTTGGGCGTATGTATCTTGATGAAACCTTTTCTGACAAGCTGGAGACAGAATATGTGGCAGGTGTAGATGAGAACAATGTGGAGCAGGTGCTTGAGGATATCATAAAGGCAGGTGCCGATATAGTTTTCTGTGTGGGACCGCAGATGATGCCAAACAGCCTAAAGGTGGCAGTTGCGCATCCGGAGGTTTACATACTCAACTGTTCGCTGAATGCGCCTCATCCTTATATCAGAACATACTATGGACGTATGTATGAGGCGAAGTTTCTCGCGGGAATGATTGCAGGAGCTGTCACGGACAATGAGAGGGTTGCGTATATTGCCGATTATCCGATATATGGCATGATTGCCAATATCAACGCATTTGCACTTGGAGTGGCAAGCGTAAATCCAAGGGCTAAGGTGTATCTGGCATGGTCAAAGACCAAGGACTATGACAGGGATAAATTTCTGACGGAAAATGATTTGCATTATGTATCAGATCAAGACATTATTACTCCGAATGATGCATCGAGATACTTTGGTCTGTACAAGATACAGGGTGATCAGACATTAAATCTCGCCATGCCTATATGGAACTGGGGAGTATTTTATGAGAAGCTTTTGCAGAGCGTACTGGCGGGCTCCTACAAGGCTGAAGGACAGGAGCAGGTTAAGGCACTTAATTACTGGTGGGGCATGTCTGCCGGTGTTATTGACCTGATTTGTTCAAAGCATGTACCTTATGGAGTGAAAAGGCTTGCGGATCATTTAAAGAGCGATATCACAAAGGGCGAGGTTGTACCTTTCTTTGGACAGATATATGACCAGAAGGGAGAGCTTAAAAACAAAGGTGAGCACGAGATGAAACCGTCTGATATCATGAAAATGGACTGGCTTGTAGATAATGTTGTAGGTAGTATTCCGCCTATGAGTGAGTTTGTGACAATGCAAAGATGGTGGTTGAACTAAAGGGTGTAGAGGAAAATAAACTGTAATGAAGATACTATTCTTAGCTGATGAAGAGTCGAAAATGTACTGGGAATACTTTAAGAAAGAGGATTTAAAGGAATTGATATTATTGTATCATGTGGAGACTTAAACCCGAGCTATCTGTCCTTTCTGACAACGATGGTTGGAGTCCCTCTTTTGTATGTGCATGGCAATCACGATGACAAATACAATGTAAAGCCGCCGGAAGGCTGCATATGCATTGAGGATGAGATTTACGAATATGAAGGTGTACGGTTCCTTGGCCTGGGAGGCTCAAACCGCTATAAACCGGGAGAAAAATCAGTATACTCAAAAAGCAGATGACAAAGCGTGTTAAGAAGCTGTGGTGGAAGCTTAAACGTAAAAACGGCTTTGATGTGCTTGTCACCCATTCGCCGGCAAAGGGACTGCATGATGGTGAGGATGTATGTCATACAGGCTTTGATGTGTTTAACAGGCTTATTGAGCAGTATAAGCCAAGGTATTTTGTGCATGGACATGTTCATATGAGTTACGGCAGGCAGTTTGTCAGGCTTGACAAGGTGGGAGAAACTACTGTTATCAATGCGTACGAGAAATATATTGTTGAAATATAGAATATTTCTGCCGGATTAAGAGTTTGTTTGTAGACATTTACCAAATTTAAGAAAATATTTATCACATGGCTATATTTAGGACACAATTAAGAGTTACTATAATATCATCAAAAGGAGCTGTTGTATTTCAACTATGTGTTGGGGTACACTCAGTTCCGACTAAAAATTATTCATGTGCACTGAATTGACGTCGCATATGCTTTTCCTCATATACATAGAATGCCACAGGCTTTATGTCTGTGGCATTCAATATATAAAATAACTAAATTTGAAAATTCTTTGAAAATTTTTGGGAAAACTACCTTTCAAAACACAAATCTGATTTGAAAAAATGAAGTACAAAAAACCCCGAAGCCTTTGATTTTACTGGAAAATCTTGAGCTTCGGTTTTTTTTATAAGCTGATGACGGGAATTGAACCCGTGACCCCTTCCTTACCAAGGAAGTGCTCTACCTCTGAGCCACATCAGCAATTATCAACTTGTTAAGTTTACTATATACATCAGCATTTGTCAACCCACTTTGAATTAAAATATAATTTTATGTGAGTCAGAATACAATTTATTATGAATTATAGTATACCATAACTTTTATACTTAAAAAAGTAAAGACATTTACCTAATGAGAAATTATACCATAAAAATTCTTGAAAATATACCCATTTTGTTGTAGCATATGTTTTAGTACACTTTACTATGTAAAAGTTAGGAGATAAACATGAAAAAGACACCATTTGTGACAAAACAACAGGTAGAGGAAATTGTTAAAAAATTCCCTACACCATTTCATTTATATGACGAGGCAGGCATCCGTGCCAACGCACAGGCTGTAAAGGATGCATTTGCATGGAATCCGGGCTTTAGAGAGTATTTTGCTGTAAAAGCTACCCCAAACCCATACCTGCTCAAGATTTTAAAGGATTATGACATGGGCTGTGATTGTTCATCATACACAGAGCTTATGCTTGCAAAGTCATGCGGCTTCGATGGAGAGCATATCATGTTTTCATCAAATGATACACCGGCAGAGGAATTTGCATATGCAGACAAGCTTGGTGCTATCATCAATCTCGATGATTTCACACATATTGATTTTTTGGAGGAAATAATCGGACATATTCCGGAGACAATAAGCTGCAGATATAATCCGGGCGGAGTGTTCACACTGTCAAACGGTATCATGGACAATCCGGGAGACTCCAAGTATGGCATGACAAAGGAACAGCTTTTTGAGGCATTCAAAATTCTTAAGTCAAAAGGCGCTAAATACTTTGGCGTGCATGCATTCCTGGCAAGCAATACAGTAACCAACGAGTATTATCCACAGCTTGCAAAGGAGCTTTTTGAGCTGGTTGTTGAGCTTAAAAATGAGACCGGCTGCGATATTAGATTTGTAAATCTTTCAGGTGGAGTTGGCGTGGCTTATAAGCCGGATCAGACACCAAACGATATATCGGTTATCGGCGCCGGTGTACATAAGGTGTACGATGAGGTTTTGGTACCGGCAGGAATGGGTGATGTGGCTATTTACACAGAGATGGGACGTTTTATGATGGCTCCGTATGGCTGTCTTGTGACAAAGGCTATCCATGAGAAGCATATCTACAAGGAGTATATAGGAGTAGATGCGTGTGCGGCAAACCTTATGAGACCGGCTATTTACGGCTCATACCATCATATCACAGTGCTCGGCAAGGAGGATGCACCTTGTGACCATACATATGATGTGGTAGGCTCACTCTGTGAGAACTGTGACAAGTTTGCAATTGACAGACAGCTTCCGAAGATCGATATGGGAGACTATCTGGTAATCCATGATACAGGAGCACACGGCTTCTCAATGGGCTACAATTACAACGGACGACTTCGCTCAGCAGAGATACTGCTCGAAAGCAATGGAGAGGCAAAACTCATCAGAAGAGCAGAAACTCCGGCAGACTACTTTGCAACCTTTGACTGCTTTGATGATATTAAAATAACAGAGTAATCTGCTAGCGAACCTTGCAGAGCACGTGTCCGAATTTTATCCATTTGCTCATATCATCAACATTATCGCTGTCGACATAAAAGGTCTCACCGTAATTGTTGATTGGTGTGAGCTCACATGGGTTTTTCTGGTGAGTTTTCTGATGTATGCACGCTTGTTCTGTGCGTTGATAAAGATACCGGTATCGCCGTCGCGGATTGGGTTTCGACTGATTAGAAGTATATCACCTTTATTATATACAGGATGTAGATGATTGCTTGTGATGCGGATTCCGATGTGAAGGGCATCACCGAAGGCTTTTCTGTAATTTGAAACATCAAGCTTTTCGACATTGTAGGAGTCCAAAATCATGCCGTCGGTCATATTGCCTGTCGGGATGAGGACGGAAATCAGATCCTCCGTATGACTGCTTTCATCCTTGTAGGCAGATAGCGCAAGCTCAGTGTCTATAATCGAGTCTATAAGTATGCGCTGGTTTTTGGAAAGCTTTTTGATGCGCTTTACAAGGTTTATTACATCATCATTGAAGCCTATTAGTTCGCAGGAAAATCGTCCTGTCAGCTTGTATATCAGGTAAGCGGTGTAGATGTCTATACGAGAGGATTCTCCGTTTGCTATTCGCTTGTAGGTGGAGAGTGACATATCAAGTGCTTTTGCAAACTGTGCCTGGGACATACCAAGCTTTATGCGTTCGCGTTCGATATTTGTCGATATATTGTTTGCTATTTCAAGTCGGTTCATTTATGAGCTAATCTCCCTTCTTTTTAAAAAAATAAACTCCAAATTTGGTCAAGTATTGACATGCGCAATACACTATAATGGTTATTGTTGAAACATAAATAAATATATAAGAAACGTCAATTACTGTCAAATTAAAATGTTTGTTATATAAAAAGGGAGGTGTCCTGAAACTTAATTAGTGTAAGCTGAATGCAGCTTACACTTTTTTTATTTAAACAAATGCAGCTTTATTTATAATAAATATCAAAAAAATTTTTTGAAATAAATGTGTCTGAGGCATTGATTAGAGCACAGCTAATTGGTACAATGTTTTATTAGGTGATGAATCAGTATTACGAGGTCTAGATATAAATGAATGATATAGCAATTGATAAAGAACACTTACATTATTTGGAACAGCTGTCGGAGATGTATCCGACAATAGGCAAGGCATCATCTGAGATTATCAATCTGCAGGCTATTTTAAACCTGCCAAAGGGCACAGAGCACTTTGTATCTGATGTGCATGGTGAGTATGAAGCCTTTTCCCATGTGCTGAAAAATGGTTCTGGGGCTGTAAGAAAGAAGATAGATGATGTATTTGGTCTGGCGATGAACAAGGCTGACAAGGCTGCGCTTGCCACACTCATCTACTACCCGAGGGAAAAGATGGAGCTTATTAAGCAGGACGAGCCGGATATGGATTCGTGGTATAAGACGACTCTTTATAAGCTGATAGAGGTGTGCAAGACCGTTTCATCAAAGTATACGCGCTCCAAGGTGAGAAAAGCTTTGCCGGAGGAGTATGCATATGTTATAGAGGAGCTCATCACAGAAAAGCCGGAGGTGTTAAACAAGGAGGCTTACTACGAGTCAATCATCAATACAACAGTGGAGCTGGGCACTGCGGAGGAGTTTATAGTGGTGCTTTCCGAGCTTATTCAGAGACTTGCTGTTGACCATCTGCATGTGCTTGGTGATATATATGACAGGGGAGCGGGGCCACATCTGATAATGGACAGGCTGTGCAGATATCACTCGCTGGATATACAGTGGGGCAATCACGATATTATCTGGATGGGGGCAGCCGCAGGAAATCCTGCATGTATTGCAACTGTTGTCAGAAACAGTATCAGATATGGTAATCTGGACGTGGTCGAGGAGGGCTATGGCATAAATATGCTTCCGCTTGCTACGTTTGCACTGAAGGCTTACAAGGATGACCCATGCACCAGATTTGTGTTTAAGGTGGCTCCAAGTGGCGCAGATAATATGGAGAGTGATCTGATAAAGAAGATGCACAAGGCCATTGCCATCATACGTTTCAAGCTGGAGGGACAGCTCATTAAGAAGTGGCCTGAGTATGGCATGAAGGAGCGATTGCTCTTGGAACATATTGATTATGAACATGGCACTATAGAGCTTGAGGGCAGAACTTATAAGCTTCTTGATACAAGCTTTCCGACAATTGACCCGGCTGATCCTTACAGGCTGACAGAGGGGGAAGAGGAAGTCATACAGAGGCTCAGGAGCTCGTTTATTCATTGCGAGAAGCTTAAAAACCACGTTGGGCTGTTGCTTAAAAAAGGCAGCATGTACAAGGTATATAATGGCAATCTGCTTTTCCACGGATGCATCCCGATGGAGGAGGACGGAAGCTTCGCAAAGGTAAATATCTACGGTAAAGAGTATAGTGGCAAGGCTTTGTTTGATATACTGGAGACTTACGTCAGAAAGGCTTTTTTC
>ENA-OQIP01000019-OQIP01000019.1-human-gut-metagenome-genome-assembly--contig:-NODE-19-length-36266-cov-3.893107_pt1 | contig 36266 bp, 34 predicted proteins | sample MGYA00242585_ERZ504750 | MGnify/ENA primary metagenome ERZ504750 (study PRJEB26092, sample SAMD00036441) | human gut metagenome | host: Homo sapiens | study: EMG produced TPA metagenomics assembly of...
AATGAGGAAATAATTAATTCCACCCATAGTCTTAGGGTATTTAAACATGACATCATGAACCATATGAGCATTCTATATAAACTTGTAGAAAACGGAAAAAATTCTGACGCCTTAAAATACATATACCAGATAAATAACTCTATAGAAAGGACATCATATACAATCTCAACTGGAATAATCCCCATTGACTGTATTATGACAGCAAAACTCTCGAAAGCACTAGATAATAATATTTCTATAAAACATCAGATTCATTTTCCAGCTAATTATAACATTTCAGATATGGATTTGTGTTCATTAATTAGTAATTTACTTGATAATGCAATAGAAGCCAACTGTAAGTTAGACATGACTAAACGTAGACTTCAAATTGAAATTAAACCATATAACAATATGCTACTACTATTTATATCAAATAGTTCAAATGGTATATACCTTTATGGAGGAAATGGCAACCTTTTAACCACAAAAACTTCTAATAAAAACGAACATGGCATCGGAATAAAAAGGATTAATGAGATTGTAAAAAAATATAATGGCATCATAGAATTTGATCCCGGCACTGAGATTTTCTCAGTTTCTATTTTATTTCCTTTAGATAATTGATTGGAGGATAATTAATGATTATTAACATCACAATTCTTGAAGATAATAAAAGTGATTTCATAACACTCTCAGACTCAATAAAAAAATGGGCTGCTAACACAGGGATTTTAATAAATATTATTTGGCTTAATTCATATAAAAATTTATTAAATCCTTGCCTACTCTAAAATGTGATTTATTCTTTTCTGATATCGAATTAAATTGCAATAACTCATTCACCGGAATTGATGCATGCAAACAGCTCAGAGAAAGCGGTTACACAGGTATTATATATTTCTTACTGCATTTAAGGAATATGTATTTGATGGTTATGATGTTCAAGCATTCAACTATCTTTTAAAACCAATTAACTATGGCACAATAAATAATTGTCTCGATAAATTTATTCATTTATTTAGTCGAGAATTTTATTATTATCACAAGGGCAACGATATTATTAGCATACCTTACAATGATATAATGTATATAGAAAAAAATGGACATGATGTAATCCTTCATACTACATCAAATGTATTTGTCGAAAGAATTTCTTTAAATGAAATATCAAAACGACTCCCAGTTTTTTTTATTCGAGCTCACAAATCTTATATTGTTAATATCAATAAAGTTTTATCTCTAAGAATTAATGAACTTTTTTTGCCAAATAACGTTACCATTCCTGTAAGTAGAAGTTATCTCACAAATATAAAGAAAAAATTATTAGAAATTGCACGATAGAGGTTTTTCTTTCATTTTATAATAACGTTTACAATTTACCTGTTCATAAACAAGTGCTCTCTGAATATCTCCCGAAACAGCTTATCGGCACTCCAAAATACATTATCCGGTGTCACGACAGCCTTACATCCGATTGGTTCGATAGCTGCCTTCTTATATTCCGCCAGAAAGATATCCATTTGTGATGAATTAATACCTGAAAAGACCAAAAGCTCCGCCGGGAAATCGGCTCCGCTATACCTTGAACCATCCTTTTTGAATCCGGTTATTCCGGCTATGGCACCGAGCTTCTGTCCGTAATCTGATTTTTCCACCTGCTGCACCGATATTCCAAGGGTTTTGCACAGGGCTTTTATTTTTTCCACTTTTTGTGCTGCTACACTAAATAACAGTATTTTTTGCGTAGATTTCTGCTGCATTCTTAATATCTCCTACTTCAAGGTTATATGCAAGAAAAAACTGCTGCTTACATGCAAGCATGACGCATCAGCTTTTTTGTTGTCAGTGGTTATGAATTGTTACTAAATTATCTCATACTGCATCAGCTCGTATTTCAGTCTGCTTCCCTCCATTATTTCAGGTGGGAGCAGTGCCCTTGCCACAAGCTTCAGATCATCTGATTCGATATCGCATCTCTTTAGATTTGCATAGTCTCCGTCTATGGACACTACCTCGTAATACCATGTTTCCATATGCTTTCCTCCTAAATTTCCATATAAGTTTATCGCTTTATTTTAAGGTCATGTATTCTTTAATTATCATTTTCTATTATAAAGCCATTGCATTATAATTTCCTGCCGCATTTGGGACAGAATTCAAAGTCCTCTGTAGTTGTATATCCACAATTGCTGCATCTTTTTGTTGTGTTTCCACTTCCATTTTCAAAGCCATAACCATACTGCGGGTTTACACGCTGCAAATGCTGTGGCAATATCTCCACGTCCTCGCCCCTTGCTATCCTGCGTCCTATTTCCGGATCAAGCTCGTAAAGCGCATTACAGCATGTGGTCTGCACATAGTAGTGCCTGTTCCATTTAAAACACGGAATGAAGAACAGTGACAGCACCATGTATGTCATATATACCTGATACCTGCCATACCTGCCACATTCATCGCAGGTAATGACCTGATTGAAGTCAAAGTCCTTCCTGCCGTCCGTTATTCCCATCATAAAAAACATATATGATGCCTCCGTTTATCTGTGCCATAGTCCCCAGAAGTCTCCAAACGATTCTCTCGTATGAAATCCCCGCTCATCCTCAACCACCGGTATTGATTTGGCATCCATTTTCTCTATATTTACATAAGTACCCTGACTCACCATTGCAAATACCCTGTCTATCTGCTCCTCTGTACCCTGTATTTCCATAAATACCGAGCCGTCAGGGTCATTTCTCACCCAGCCTGTTGCGCCAACGCTTTCTGCCGCGTGCTCTGTTCTGTAGCGGAAACCTACTCCCTGCACAGAGCCGTACACTCTTATCTGCTTTCTGATGATTTTGCTGTCGTAATCACTCATATGCTCTCACTTCCCTGATACACATTATTTTCAGTCTACAATAGCCCTGCAAACAGCCGCATAATTGACTGCCCCAGCCTTCGTCTTGCACTTCTTCCGGTCCTGTACTTCTCCGTCACCTCCGCTGACTCAGCGAAAAGCCTGATAAAATCATCCCTGATTTCATGCACCACTTCACAATCCGCCATAAAACAGCCATTTTCAAAGTGATGATAAAGGCTTCTGTAGTCAAGATTTATGGTACCGCAGGTTGCCATTATATCGTCTGCCACACTCATCTTTGCATGGCAAAAGCCCGGTGTCCACTCAAAAATCCTCACACCATGCTTCACAAGCTGGTTGTAGAAGGAGCGTGTCACGCTGTATATTGGTTTCTTATCAGGTATGCCCGGCGTGATGATGCGCACGTCAACTCCACGCTTGGCGGCAAGTGTCAGCGCATGGCTCATCTCATCGGTAATGATAAGGTAAGGCGTGATAAACCAGCAATAACGCTGTGCCTTGTTTGCCATGCTGATATAGACATCCTCACCCACCTGCTCGTTATCGAGAGGGCTGTCTGCATATGGCTGGATAAATCCACTCTGTTTTGCCTCATAATCATAGTGCAGCAGATATTGCGATACATCCACCTCGCGCGGTACCTTGCGCTCTGATGCATTCCACATCTCGAGAAATGCGATGGTAAACGACTTGACAGCATCTCCCTCGAGCCTGATTCCCGTATCCTTCCAGATTCCGTATGGGTGTGTCACGTTGAAGTACTCATTTGCCAGATTATAGCCGCCGGTATATGCGATTTTTCCATCAATTACCGTGATTTTTCTATGGTCACGATTGTTTAAAAACATGTTAAAGGCAGGTGCAACCGGGTTGAACACCCTGCATTTGATGCCAAGCTTCTCCATCTTTTCCGAGAAATCCCTGTCTATGAAAAAGATTGAGCCCATATCATCATAAAACACCCTTACCTCGACTCCTGCCTGCACGCGCTCCGTGAGCACCTTCTGGATACGGTGCCACGATTCCTTGTCCTCTATGGCGTGATACTCCATGAAAATAAATTTCCTGGCCTTTGATAAATCGCTAAGCTGCGCTTCGAGTCCCTTTGACGCCTGATCATAATATGTTACATCCGTGTTCTGATATACCGGATAAAGTGCATTTTTGGCCAGGTATGTTGAAATTCCCGCTGCCTGTGGCACCTTTTCATACATATCGGATAGTATGTCTGCGTTTTCAGGCAGACATGGAAGAAGCATGGAATCCACCTCTTCAAACCGTGCACGCATCTTATTCGGTGCGCCGTTTAGTCCGACTAACAGGTAAAGTGACACTCCCATTATCGGAAATGCCAGTATCAGTATAATCCACGGTGTAGTCATGGATGCGGTCTGCTCACGATTGTACAGTCCGAGCACAAGTATGATTGCCAGGACGCTTGTGGTCGTGTTTATTGCTGCCGCATATTCATTTAGCCTTGTAAACATATAGACCATGAAAACTGCCTGCAATAATATCGCAAGCACTGAAAAAAACATTCTCTTTAAACCATTCTGTGTTTTTTTAGTTCCCTCGTAGGTTTTTTCCTTCATCTATTATGCCTCCATTATCTTACTGTCTGTAATACCAAACCTCTCCATACATTTTTAGCTGCTTTCTTATTTAAGAAGCCATTCAATTTCCTCTTTATAAGGAGGAATAGTCTTCTTCGCAGAGCTCTCCTCACAAAGCCATGGTGTTTCCAGAATCTTTGGTACATTTGCAAAGGTCTCATCATGCACCAGGCGGTGCAGTGTGTCATAGCCGATGGTTCCCTTGCCTATATTTGCATGCCTGTCCTTGTGTGCTCCGAGAGGATTTAAGCTGTCATTCACATGAAATACCGCTATCTGCTCAAGTCCTATCACCCTGTCAAACTCCGCAAAAACATCATCATAATGGTTCACAATATCGTATCCTGCATCATTTACATGGCACGTATCAAAGCAGACACGCAGCCTTTCCTTCCTGTCCACTCCATCATAGATTGCCTTAAGCTCCTCAAAGGAACGGCCTATTTCACTGCCCTTTCCTGCCATCGTCTCAAGTGCGATAAACACATCGTCATCATTCTGATTGAGCACTGTGTTAAGTCCCTTTACAATCTGTGCGATTCCAGCCTGCTCACCGGCATTTACATGACTTCCCGGATGAAGCACCAGTATGCGGCTCTTCATTGCCGCGGTCCTTACTATCTCCTTTTCCAGAAACTCCACTGCCAGCTCGTACGTCTCAGGCTTTACGGTGTTTGCCAGATTTATGATGTATGGCGCGTGGACCACTATCTCATTTATCCCATGCTCATGTGCATATTCCCAGCCTGCGTCTATGTTGAGCTCAAAGATTTCCTTTCTTCTCGTGTTCTGTGGTGCCCCGGTGTATAGCATAAACACATTAGCGCCATATGACGCTGCTTCCCTGGCTGATGCCAGAAACATATCTTTTCCTGCCATGCCTACGTGACAGCCTAATTTTATATCACTCATATTTTTCCTCTGTTTCATTGAATCTATATATCTATTATTTCTACTATAACACTACATCCCTGATAACTCTATCTAAATATTCTAAATTTTTACTAAACATAGCAAAAGTCATTGACATAGTATCAAAAACTACATATACTATTCTTTGCAACCACATATATTAATGGCATATAATTGCAAGATATGTGATGCATAACTACAGTTAACCAATTATTATGATTAAAGGGGCAAAATACCTTTTGACCATCATATCATTATTATAGAAATACGAGGGTAAATATGTTTGAAATAATTGTTGACTCTGCGGCAAACATTCCTGCAGAGCTATGTAAAAAATATAAAATCAAGGTGCTATCATTTGTAAACCTTGTCAACGGAAAGGAAATGACCTGCTTTGAGCCTGACCTCACACCGGAACAGGAGCGGGCAAAGGGTAAGGAATACTATGACGCGATAAGAGAAGGTGCCGAGGTAAAGACCGGACTTATCAGCAGCGGAATCTTTGAGGATACTTTCAGGGAAATCATTGAAGCTGACAAGGATATCCTGTATTTCTCCCTCAGTAAAAACATAAGTGGCAACTACAACTCAGCCCGTGTCGCAGCCGATGCTGTCCTTGATGATTGCAGTAACGGCAGAAAAATACGCCTGGTGGATTCATTAAATGCTTCCCTCGGACAGGGACTTCTCGCAATATACGCCAGTGAAATGCGTGAGAAGGGCATGAGCTTTGATGAGGTGGCTGACACTATAGAGACCTATCCTGCCAGATTAAACGGTGTGTTTACCGTGGGCAATTTAAAGTATATTGCAAGAACCGGCAGATTAAGCGGAACCACCGCTTTGGTTGGCAACATGCTAAGTATCAAGCCTATCCTAAGGGGCAGCAAGGACGGATATATTGTACAGTTCAGAAAATGTCGTGGCCGAAAAGCCGTATTAAATGAGCTTGTCAATCTGTTATGCGACAACATTACAGACCCTGAAAATCAGATTATCGGAGTGGCACATGCTGACGCATATGAGGATTCGCTCTATGTGATTGAACAGATTAAAAAGCGCATAAAGGTGCGCGATGTGATAAATACCACCTATGATTTCTGCACCGGAAGCCATGTTGGTCCGGAATCTTTAGCAGTATTTTTCATGGGAAAGGACAGAGAATTGGGAGCCTGATATCAGGCTCCCTTTTCACTTCTTTTATTCATCATCCTCACATAAAAAAGTCCCAGAACTCGCTTATTAAGCAGATTCTGAGACTTTTTGATTTCTATTAATTGCAACTTCTATCTCATTTTAAGCTGCAGCTTTCTTGCTTTCTGATTTCTCACAGAGCTTCTTCACACCCTGAATTGCAACAAGTACACCAAGGATGAGCAGTAATACTGCGAATATAAGCTGTAATGAATTTCCAAGGTCAAGTCCTACAGAGAATAATGCCTTTGTAAGCTTGTAGATTGTCATGCCAAGTGCAGTAAATGTAACTGCCATCATGAATACCATTGGAATCCAAAGCATGCAGCCCTGACGCTTTGTCTTCTTTAAGAATACTGCGCAGGCAACAAGTGCAAGTACTGATAAGAGCTGGTTAGCTGAACCAAACAGTGGCCATATCTCTGCATAGCCTACCTTTGTAAGCAGGAATGCAAGTACCAGTGTGATGATTGTTGCAAAGTATTTGTTTGTCATCAGCTTGACAAATGGACTCATATTGTCATCATCTGTGTCTGAATCAAGCCAGAACTCCTGGAATGACAGACGTCCGACTCTGGCTACTGAATCAAGTGATGTCAGAGCGAAGGCTGATACAGCAAGGTTAATCAGTGTGAACACAAGTGAGTGTGGTAAACCGATTACTGACAGGAAGTTTGCGATAGCTCCTGCGAAAATCTGTGGCTGTGTTGTAAGTCCCTGAGCTGCTGCCTCTCCCTTACCGAATGATGCTACTGCGATAAGTGCAAGGATTGCAAGCATACTCTCCATAAGCATGGCGCCAAATGAAACAGGAAGCATGTTCTTCTCATTCTTTATCTGCTTAGAAGCAGTACCTGATGATACAAGTGAATGGAAACCTGAAACTGCACCACAGGCGATTGTTACGAATAAGATTGGGAACAGATACTGTGGGTTTCCGTTTGCATCAGGGATTGCAAATGCTGTGAAAGCATCAAGGTTACAAGCAGGATTTGCAACAAATACACCGATTACCGCACCTACGATCATGAAGATTAACAGGTAGCTGTTAAGGTAATCACGTGGCTGAAGCAGTGCCCATACAGGTGTAACACTGGCTATAAGAATATATGCAAATATAATTATGTGCCATACGCTAAGGTTTAAATACATTGGGAAATTGAGTCCCAGTACTATAGCTACTATAAGTAATGCGATTGCAACAAGTGTGTTAATCCATTTGTTGAACTTAGAGTATTTAAGGAAGAAGCCAAGTGCAACTGCCTCTATGATGAAAAGCATTGATGTAGTTGCAACTGCTCCGTTGGCTACAACCTTTGTAACCTCACCTGCTTTATCAGTAGCAAAGCCATTGAAGGTTCCGGCTACGACATCTGCGAAGGCTGCAACAACAAGTATACAGAACAGCCAGCAGAATAACAGGAATAATTTCTTTCCTAATTTACCGATGTACTCCTCGATGATGTAACCGATTGTACGACCCTTGTTCTTAACTGAAGCGTACATAGATGCAAAATCCTGAACAGCTCCAAAGAATACACCACCAATTAATATCCAAAGCAGAACCGGAAGCCATCCGAAAATAGCTGCCTGAATTGGTCCGTTTATTGGGCCTGCACCTGCTATAGATGCAAACTGATGTCCGAATACTACATTGGTATCAGCCGGTACATAGTCCACTCCGTCCTCCATCTCGTAGGCAGGAGTCTTGGCATTTGGATCAATGCCCCATTTGTTTTGCAGATAACGGCCATATAATAAGTATGCTCCACCGAGCACAACAATGGCTATTACCATCATTAAGATTCCACTCATATTATTACCTCTTTCTTTTGTTTATCTTAATTTTATTTATATATTATGTTTACTCTTTTTTTAGCAAATTTCAATAAATATTTTATACATAATTTATTTTTTATTTCTATAATTTTTGTTTAATTTACCAATCGGTTATAATAGGTATTCATTCTCTTTATGCTGTCTTTGTCTCAGCGGCTTCTTCTGCCTTTTTAGCAGCCATTTTGTCCTTTAATGCAAAGGCTCCGGCAAGCAGTGTGCCTGAGATTGAATGCCATGTACATGACACTGCACAGATGATGGCTGATTCAGGTGTTGAAGCAAACTGTGCTGTAGTGGTAGCAAGGTTTGTGGCAAGACCTGCATTCTGCATACCAACCTCGATAGAGATGGTTCTCTTCTTGGCTGTGTTCATGCCTACCAGCTTTCCTGCACCGTATCCAAGCAGATATCCAAGTCCGTTATGTAACAGAACTGCCGCAAAAATTACTACTCCTGATGTAAAGAACTTTGAGCCCTGTGATGATACAACACCACCTACAACGAATGCCAGGCCAAGCACCGCAATACCCGGCATGACCTTCTGAGCCTCGGCAAATGCCTTTTTCTTTCCAAGCAGGTAGTTGAGTAAAAATCCAACCGCTACAGGAAAGATTACAGTCTCAATGATTGACACAAACATCGGAAGCGCCTTGATTGAGACATGTGTTCCGCTTGCAAGAAATGATACCAGAAGCGGTGTCATAAATGGTGAGAGCAATGTGGAAACTGTTGTCATTCCAACTGAGAATGCCACATCACCACCGCAGAGGTATGACATAATGTTTGAAGAAACACCACCGGGACAGCAGCCTACGAGGATAAGTCCAAGTGCGATTCCGTCAGACAGATTCAATGCCTTTGAGATACCAAATGCGAGAAACGGCATGATAAGATACTGTGCGATTGCACCTACACATATATCAAATGGTCTCTGTGCAAGTATCTTGAAATCCTGTGTCGTAAGTGTAAGTCCCATACTAAACATGATGATTCCGATAATGATTGACTGACATGTGAACTTGTTGGATACCGGATCCACAAACAGCATCTGATTTACCCAGGCCATCAGATTCGGAACCAGAAATGTGACTACGGCGATTGCTATGACAACTATCGATGTGTAGTCTGATAAAAATTTACTTACTTTTTGTAATGCTTTCATTGTAAGCCTCCTTAACATTTTTCTGCTCACTAAAACTCTTTTATGGAATTAAAAAATCCCTTTCCAGATTGACATAATCTGAAAAGGGACGAAATAATCCGCGTTACCACCCTGATTCCACAGTGTATTACTGTGACACTCTGCATACCAGCATATGCTTTCCATATAACGGTGGACACCGGCGAGGTTTACAGACACACTTAATGCTTTCAGCCCGCTTCTTAGAGAGGATATTCCAATCTGACCATTACCTGTTCGCACCGCCCACAGGCTCTCTGAAAATAAATACAAATCGGACCTTGTTCTCATCAACGAATTTTGGTGAACATATTTATTTAAATCTTGTTTTGTATTATAGCCCTCTGACACTATATGTCAAGAGAATGATACAAATTTGTACTATAACATTTATTTATAGTTTTTATTCATGTGCTTTATTCTTATTATTTATTCGTAATCTTTGTTGTTATACTCATCATTCCATGACTGCTGTTGTGATGTACCGTAGGAATTTTGAGCATCCCCGCCCTGTGCTGTGCCATACGGATTCTGACCATACTGCTGGTTTGCTCCGTTTCCGTACATGTTCTGACCGTACTGCTGGTTTGCCCCATTTCCGTACATGTTCTGACCGTACTGCTGATTTGCGCCGTTTCCGTACATGTTCTGACCGTACTGCTGATTTGCGCCGTTTCCGTACATGTTCTGACCGTACTGCTGGTTTGCTCCGTTTCCGTACATGTTTTGGCCGTACTGCTGATTTGCTCCGTTTCCGTACATGTTCTGACCATATTGCTGACCGTATCCGTTTGAACCGTATGGATTATAGTAGTTATTATTACTATATCCGTTTCCCACATAAACAATTTTTTTGTTGAAGGCAATAATACAGACAAAAATCACATTGAGGAATATAAGTCCGCAGGCAAATCCTGCTCCCTTGCCAAACGCATGTGACAGTCCGACACAGCAGAGGATATTCATAACCGCTGCCGCAATCATTGCTGCAATAATCAGAATAACTGCAAATATCAGCATGCCCATGTGATTTCCGATACTGCTTACACCATATCCATAGGTAGAATCATAATACGATCCCATATAATCGGATGTCATAACAGAAAATCCTGATGCAATAATCTCATACATCAATATAATACATCCCACTATAATTCCGATAGTAGCCACAAGATATCCCCAGAACAGCTTCTTTTTCCCTGCAATCTTAAATCTGACGTATGAGCTGTAAAACGGTACAATAGCCGCCCAGCCGTGCTCTCCTGCCTTTGCATACATAATCCATGATGCAATAATTGTCAGTACCATAACTGCCAGATTGATAAACGACTCAAAGCCGTCAATCATACTCATAATAGTATAATATGTGCTCATTTTTTCTTCCTTTCATAACCAAAGTTTGTTTGTTATTCAAAGTATACATCACCATAGGTCAGAGCGCAATATTTAAAAAGCTTTTCATACTTTTCATACACCGCTTTTTGCACCCTTGACAAACCCCTTCTTAAACAGCTATAATATCGTCAATTGAAGCACAATTACATTTCAACAGGCTTTGATGGGAACAAGTACATTTCTGCAATACTTACAGAGAGCTGCCGGCAGGTGAGAGGCGCAAGGAAACAGATCTGGAATACATCCCGGAGCTTTGCACCGAACGTCATACCGGATGGTTAAATATCGCCGGTTCGATTAATAAGCCGCAACGTATTGGCACACGTTATAGTGCCGGAGTGTTAGCAGAATCGGCTATTTTCACTATATAATATATGTCGAATAATGTGTGACAACTCACGGAGGCATTCCTGTGCGAGCAGGATGCAAATTAAGGTGGTAACGCGAGAAATCCCCCTCGTCCTTAAATGGATGAGGGGGATATTTTATTTTTCAGAATACAGATTCATCTTATCAGGAGGAAAATCATGACAATTTATGACGAATTAGTTGCCCGCGGCCTTATCGCGCAGGTAACAGACGAAAAAGAAATCAAAGAGCTTATAAACAACGGAAAGGCTACCTTCTACATCGGCTTTGATCCTACAGCAGACAGCCTTCACGTTGGACATTTCATGGCTCTTTGCCTTATGAAGAGACTTCAGATGGCCGGAAACAAGCCTATCGTGCTTATCGGTGGAGGTACCGCACAGATCGGTGATCCATCAGGACGTACAGATATGCGCCAGATGATGACAACAGAGACTATCAACCACAACGTAGAGTGCTTCAAGAAACAGATGAGCCGCTTCATCGACTTTGGCGAGGGAAAAGCTATCATGGTAAACAACGCTGACTGGCTGATGGACTTAAACTACGTGGATGTGCTCCGCGAGGTTGGTGCTCATTTCTCAGTAAACCGTATGCTTACAGCTGAGTGCTACAAGCAGCGTATGGAAAAGGGTCTTTCCTTCCTTGAGTTTAACTACATGATCATGCAGAGCTACGATTTCTACACACTTTTCCAGAAATACGGCTGCAACATGGAGTTCGGTGGAGACGACCAGTGGAGCAACATGCTCGGTGGAACAGAGCTTATCAGACGTAAGCTTGGAAAAGACGCATACGCTATGACAATCAATCTGCTCCTAAACTCTGAGGGCAAGAAGATGGGCAAGACACAGTCAGGTGCAGTATGGCTTGATCCTAACAAGACAACACCTTTTGAGTTCTTCCAGTACTGGAGAAACGTTTCTGATGCCGATGTTCTTAAATGTATCAGAATGCTCACCTTCCTTCCTCTCGAAGAGATTGACAAGATGGAAAGCTGGGAGGGCGCACAGCTCAATGAAGCTAAAGAAATCCTGGCATTCGAGCTTACAAAGCTTGTTCACGGTGAGGAGGAAGCCGCAAAGGCTAAAGAGGCAAGCCATGCACTTTTCGCAGGCGGAGCCAACAATACAAATATGCCTACAGTTACCGTTACAGCTGAGGACTTCCCTGACGGAGAGCTTGATATCATCTCTGTTCTCGTAAGAGCAGGACTTTGCGATTCAAGAGGAGACGGCCGCAGAAATATCCAGCAGGGCGGTGTTTCCGTTGCAGATGAGAAGGTAACTGATATCTCTACCAAATACACTCTCAACGATTTCAAGGGCGAGGGTCTCATTATCAGACGTGGTAAAAAGAAATTTGCCAAGGTTGTAGCTGAATAGACAGAGAATCCCCGGTAGTTACTACCGGGGATTTTTACTTTCAGCCATATTTTATTTTGAAAATTCATTTGCAGGAAATTCATATGGCACAAATTTACTGCTACATGTAACGGTATACTCTGTTTCTCCCGAAACAGTTTTTTGTTCTGTGCCAACACCCTCTCCACAAATCCAGTATGAACCATCATTTTTATTCTTTAGCATAATATCCCCACACTAAATTAGCATAGTGTACAATAGCCATATGTTGATAGCTGACAGGCCTTGGGTAGCTGTAATCCATAAAACTTCTAAAACAGCTCCCCAATCCAGTCCAAAAACTGGAAAAATTCTGGAAAAAAGTAGCTGAAACCGCTGAAATTTCTAAAACAGCTCCCCTAACCACAGCGAAATAGCCGGAAAAATCCCCAAAAAAGTAGCTGAAACCGCTGAAATCCACAAAACAGCTCCCCAATCCCAGCGAAACAGCCGGAAAATTCTCCAAAAAAGTAGCTGAAACCGCTGAAATCCACAAAACAGCTCCCTAACCACAGCGAAACAAATGGAGACCATAAGCTCCACTTTTTAAGATATTGCTTCCATTTTTGACGCAAAGACTAAATCATCGTCACATATCGCTATATTTATCAAAGTGTTTTCTTCCTTTACTGTTTTGTTGATGCTATGTTTATTTTCAATTATAGCCTATTATCCATCATTTATATATATTAAACCCTACTTTTTCCTCATCTTCTCTTGACTTCTCATTAATAAGTGAATATAATTTACCTAATTGATACATCAACGCTTTAAAGCGCTGATAAAAGGAGGAATTATCATGAAAAAGAGATCTAAAATTTTAGCTTCACTTGTTCTTGCCGGAACAATGGTTCTTGGACTTGCCGGATGCGGAGATTCCGGTTCAGCAAACGGTGGCACACAGTCAGGTAAGAACTCAGATGCCAAATATCAGGTAGGTATCTGCCAGCTCGTACAGCACGAGGCTCTCGATGCCGCTACAAAGGGCTTTGAGGATGCATTAAAGGACAAGCTCGGAGACGATGTCTCATTTGACGAGCAGAATGCCGCAGGAGATGCTTCTACATGCTCTACAATCTGCACCAAGTTCGTCACCAACGACTATGACCTTATCCTTGGAAATGCTACAGCAGCTCTTCAGGCCGCTTCAGCAGCTACAGACTCTATTCCGATTCTCGGAACATCTATCACAGACTACGCTACAGCTCTTGATATGTCAGACTGGTCAGGCACTACAGGAAAGAATATTTCAGGTACAACAGACCTCGCTCCACTCGATGAGCAGGCTAAATGCATCAAGGAGCTCTTCCCGGATGCAAAGAACATCGGTATCATCTACTGCTCATCTGAGCCAAACAGTATCTACCAGTCAACAACTATTACCAAATACCTTGAGGACGAGGGATACACCAAACGCTCCTGAAATTTCTTTCAAGCTTGTTACCGATATATTTTTATAAATTGACTGTGGTAAAAATAATCCCTCTGTCAAACGGTCCTCTGGAACCAATGCAATTCCATTCTTTTGAGCCTCAGCCACATTCTTTAGATGAACCGTTTCTCCAGAAACACTAATACTTCCATTCGTAGGTTTAAGCATTCCAAATAAAGCAAGACTGAGTTCGGTGCGGCCTGAACCAAGCTGTCCGGCAATACCAAGGATTTCGCCTGCATGTAAATCAAAGCTTACATGTTCAAATCCCTTTGCTGAAAGATTCTTTACTTCAAGCACTTTATCAGATTTCGAAAAATCCTTTACTTCTTTAACATCGGTAGTGTCAATATTCCTTCCAGTCATGTAATAAGTGAATTTTTCTTCTGTCATTTCCTTTGCAGGACATTTATATACATTTTGACCACTTCTAAGAATTGTGATACTATCCGAAATTTCAAATACTTCATCCAGTTTATGTGAAACAAATAAAATTGTAATACCCTCTTTTTTTAATTCTTCTATAATTCCGAATAATCGAGTTACTTCTTTCTTTGTCAAAGCTGTAGTTGGCTCATCCATAATAATGAGCTTAGCATTATGTAATAAAGCCCTCGAAATAGCAATCAGCTGCTTATCCGCAACCGGAAGTGTTTCAACTCTTGCATCTAGATCTACATCAAAATTAATCTTCTTGACAGCTTCTTCTGCAATCTTTCTAAATTCTCTCTTATTAACAAATTTTTTCTTCTCTGCCAATACTTGATTAAAAGCCAGATTCTCCATTACTGTTAAATTGGGAAAAATTGAAAAATCCTGATATATTACCTGAATACCTGCAGCAATCGCATCAGCAGTAGACATATTTGTATATTCTTTTCCATCAATCTCTATTGTTCCTTCATCCGGTTTATAAAACCCCGAAATTACTTTAATAATAGTTGATTTTCCACATCCATTTTCACCAGCCAGACAATGTGTCTCGCCCTTCTTAATTGTTAAATCTACACCTTTTAATGCATGCACCCCGCCAAATGATTTTTTGATATTTTTTACACATAAAATATTTTCTGACATTAACCCTCACTCTCCTTCAAACTGTTATTTTCTGAAAATCCGGATGTTTTTTAATTAAATCCATCCGGATTTTCACCAGACTACTTCATAAGTTAAATACAGTTTTATATTTAGAAATCGTAATCGTCAATATTATCCTTATTTAAAATCAATGGAGCATTACCTAATACGCAACGATTTACACCTTCCTGGATTTTTACACTATCATACCCATCCTGCTCAAGGTCAATTCCTTCTTTTATTTCATCGCCTGATAACACCTTGTAAGCCAAATCACACATAGCATATCCTGCTGATGCCGGATCCCACAGGCACACCGCATTTATCGTACCATTTTTGACATACTCTCTTGTTGCATTTGGTGTTCCAACACCAACAATTGATACTTTATCAATTAATCCCAACTCTTCAACTGCCTGAGCTTCACCTAAGATATCAACGGAAGCTGCTCCGGTAAATCCAGCAAGCTCAGAATTTGCCTTTAATAACTCTTTCGCCTTACTATAAGCTGTATCAACCTTTTCTGATGATTCTGCCGATGGTACAGTATCATTAATCAGCGACATATCAGGATAATTTTCTTTCTGATACTTATACTCTGCATTAGAATATTCCATATGAGTTGTTGATGTAGTATAGGCAACCATCTGAGCATACTGCCCTTTCTCACCCATTGCTTTTGCAAGCTCCTGCATCATTGTATTTCCAAAATCCTCAGCGGTGAATGCTTCTACATCATATAATGTGCTTTTTAAATCTGAGGCTTCGTGACTAATTACTACAATGCCCTTTTCCATGGCTTTTTTCAAAACTGATTCCAATGCACCCGGATCAATTGGGACAATACACAACGCATCAACACCTTGATTAATCATGTCCTCAACCAGTTGAACCTGTGATGCCGCATCCGCATTTGCTGGTCCCTTCTGTATTACATCAACTGTCTTTTCCTTGCCAAATTCATCCACTCCAACCTGCATTCTCTTAAACCAGTCCGACGTACCATCTTTAACAACAACTGCAATTGTCCAATCCGCTGGTTCCTTATCTGATTTATACTTTGCAGCATCTAATAATTCAGCGCTGACACTTACCTGTGTATCAGCATTCTTATCATTAGAACCAGAACCGGTGTCTACTGCAGAGCATCCTGCTACACCTATCATCATTGTTAACCCTAAAACCATTGCCAATAATTTTTTTGCCATAATTTTGTCCCCCTGTGGTATTTATTCAATATTTCTGTGACGGGCTTCCATCTCTTCCTTGGAAATTCCCATTTCTTCACTTAGCATCATTACAATTACATCGAAGAATACAAGCAATGCCTGCTCAAACTGATTCCCCATCATCTGAGCTGTCGGTACATACTCATCCTCTGAATTGTATACCGCCTTATAAGCAGTTGCAGGAATCCTTATTACCTTATCTGCAATTTCCAATATATGTCCTTTTGCAGAAGGAGTAATTAAAAGAATAGTGGCACCTGTTTTCTTTGCATTATCACAAATTATGTTTTCATGTGCCACGTCAGCACTTCCGCATGCGCATATAAACAAATCTCCTTTGTTCATGGATGGAGTGGTATCATCCCATATCCAATGAGACTCCTTTCCTAAATGCATTAAGCGCATAGCAAACTCTCTCGTCGAAAGCCCTTCTCTTCCTGCACCAAGCAGAAAAACACGCTTTGCATTTTTGATTTCCTCCAATAGTTCTCTCACGTTTTCATCACTCATTCTTGCAAAGACTTCTGACAACTCGTCCAATGCAATTTTAGATAACTCTTGAAAACGATCCATATTACATCACCTCCTGGTATTTTTTATTATCAAGGCGACTAAGCGCCAGCATGCCATCTTCATGTGTTCCTGTGTATCCGGAAAATAACCATGCATGAATCATTGCCATTGTAAAGTCAATGCCTTTCTTTTCCATGAACCATGCTCCGGTACACAAAACATTTCCATTATTATCATTTTTGCTAAGCACTGCCGGAAAAACATCATAACAAAGTACTGCTCTTATTCCCGGAATCTTGTTTGCTGCCATTGCCATTCCCTGACCTGTTCCACAAATCAAAATTCCATAATCACATTCTTTTGATACAACCTTGTTAGATACTATTTCTGCAATCTCTGCATACTTTCCACCATCTGCTTCATTTTCCGATTCGCACCCTGTATCTACGATATCATAACCTTCTTCCTTCATTCTCTCTAATAATTTTTTATAGAACCGGTACGCAGCCGGATCACAGCCCATTGCTAATTTCATATTTTTTCCTTCCTTTATCTGTTTTATGTAACCGCTTTCATTGTTTTGTAATAAGTAAGTGATTGTGTATTTTATGAGTAATACACAATCACTCATTCTTAAAATGTCTGATGAACCAGCGGAGAATTCAATATCATATGCTGAAATGTTTCATCCGGCTGCTCCAATCTCTTTATCAGCAGTTCCGCTGCTGAATGTCCTAATTCGTATGCATCACGTTGGATACAATTATACGGAATTCCAAGATACTGCATCATGTCAATTTCATCCAGTCCTATATGTGTATACATGTCCGTTTTTCCATGCGTATGCTCACATACCGCTTGTATATATCCTTTACTAAGTAAGTTATTACATGTAATTACAGCTGTAGGCTGCTTTGACTTCGCAATCATCTGTTTTGTCACCTGATATCCTGACACCCTCGTATATGTTCCTCTAAATACAAGATCTTCGTCATATGGAATACCAGCCTTCTTTAGACCTTCTAAATATCCTTCAAATCGCTGAACAGACAATATATTCTCTTTGTCTCCAATTATAATTGCTATTTTTCTGTGTCCTTCATTGGCCAATGCTAACACAGCTTTTCGCACGGCACTCTGGTCATCAAAATGTACTATATCACACTTTAATCCTATATCTCGATCCATGCAGACAATCGGACAATTCATACGATCCAATTTTCTTTGCAGTTTATCCAAAACTCCAAGAGCTGAATAATTAACTGCCGGGATATACAGCAATCCTCTTACTCTCTGCATTTTCATCATGTCCAGTGCTTTATAATCCGTATTCATATCGTTATCATTCCCAGAATATAGCAACGACAAATTATGTCTCTTGGTAATTTCTTCAACCCCAGAAAATAATTCTCCAAAAAAAGTATTGCTAATTTCCGGAACAATCACACCAACCGTAGAAGAGCTTTTCATTGATAAATTTCTCGCAGTCTGAGATGGAGTATAATGCAACTCCTTCATTATTCTAATAATATTTTCTCTGGTATGTTCTTCCACAATATCCGGTGAATTCAATACTCTGGAGACTGTTGCCTTAGATACACCTGCCCTCTCCGCAATATCTGATATTGTAATATTCTTTTCGATATTTTATCCCTCCTTATGTAACCGATTTCATTTGTCTGTATTATATTATTTTGCATATTTAATGTCAATATGTTAGTATTGTTTTCGTGATTATGCATAAATTTTCTATGTTTAGACAACATTACAAGCCTTTTTCTTTGTGCTATTTATACATGTAACCGTTCTCATCTCAACTTGACATAATAATTTGACGCAACAAAAAGAGCTCTTTTTGCTTTGTACAACATTAAATTGTAGATGATTACTGTAAGAGTGAAAGTACACCCTGGTTTGACTGATTAGCCTGTGCAAGAATGTTGTTCTTGCTGTAGTTAGCCATCTCTTCAGCCATATCTGTATCACAGATACGAGACTCAGCTGTTGTAATATTCTCCATGATTCTTTCCATCCCAGCTACATCATTTGACATTCTTCTTAGCATGAAATCAATATCCATAGTTGGTCTGCCCTCATAATTTGAAATAGTATACAAGAACATTCCACCTTTCAAAACAAGATTCTCTACATATCTTTTATCTCATTTACAGCCATACACATCTCCTTAAACAACTTCATACAATTTCTCAATAGTTTTTGTATCAAGTTCTAAAAATAAATAAGCTTATTATAAATTTTTCAGGAAAAATTTATGCTGCTATGCAGATAGATATTTTTCCTGTCTTCCCCCGCACATTTTATGTTATAATCATCTGACGGAGGTACATCATGAAAATAACTACTCTATGCTACATAGAACACGATGGACAATATCTCATGCTTCATCGTATTAAGAAAGAAAATGATATAAATGAAGGAAAATGGATTGGTGTTGGCGGTCACGCCGAGAATGGTGAATCACCCGAAGAATGCTTGCTCCGCGAAGTCAAAGAGGAAACAGGGCTCACACTTACATCATACCGTTTCCGCGCACTCATAACTTTTATAAGTGATAAACAGGAGCCTGAATTGATGTGTCTTTTCACCGCTGATGAATTTTCCGGCAAGCTTATAACATGCAACGAAGGTGACCTCAAATGGGTGGATAAAACTATCGTGCCCACACTTCCTACCTGGGAAGGCGACGCTATCTTCTTAAAGCTCCTGCTTGAAAATGAAGAAAATTTCTTCACACTTAAGCTTGTATATGAAGGTGAATCACTGGTTGATCAGAAGCTTGAGATTTATTAGTATTATCCTGCCACAAGGCTATTTACAAGCGTCTGCATATCTGCCTCCCAGTTTCTTTCCCTGCTATAATAAACACAGCCATATATTTCCGGGTATTTGAGATTCACGCTGGAGCAGAGAATTACAGGTATTGTGATTTTGTTCTTAATCACTCTGTCAATCAGAATATCCCCTGATTGTTCCTCTCTGCCGCCCGGCTCGCCAGGATAATACATATCAGTAATTATCAGATCATACGGATTATTACTATCTATTGAGTTTTTAATCTGTTTCCACCCATCCGCGAGATTATTGGACCATTTGACATCTTTAATCCCACATCCTGACAGGGCTTTGCATATATCATTGTGTTTAAATGTATCATCTTCGATATTCAGTACTCTCATGTGAATCCTCCTGACTTTATCTGTTTAAGTATTCATTCCATCTTGCATTCGTCTCCTCAAGCTCATGCTTTCGCATTATGCGGTTGCGGTCGCTGAGTATCGCAAGCATTTCATCGGCGATTTCCTCCATAGGAAGCTTTTTATAGTGTGACAGATATCCTATCATCCTTTGAGCTGTCCAGTCGGTATTTAGGTTTTTCGTTATCTCATCGCAAAACGGCTCCGGATACCCGCGCCTGAGCAATATATCATATAGCTCCATACTCTTTGCTGTCCTTGGTTTCATATAGTGCCTCTCCAATATTCCTCATCTTTGATAACTAACCCTATACTCTTAAGATTTTCTATCTATCCCTCAATTGTCAAAGGCGGCTGATGCTGTTTCATATCTCCCATTTGACATTTCTCCTTAAAATTAAAAGACCCAACGTGGTCCGCATCGTTGAGAGGCGTGTTGGGTTCTGTTAATCTTATTATATTCATCTCTCAGGAAAAAAACAATCTCTCAGAAGCAAAATTTACATTTTATTTACAATTTATGTTTCTGTCAAAACACAAGCTTGATACTAGCTTAATACTACACGTATTGTTTCCTTAATATCTTAATCTCCTGTGTATTATTTTGTAATATAAAAATCATCGCCACCCACGTTCAGATGATACTGATTCCCCAAAAATGCAAAACCTGCCGTTGATATAAACCACTTTCTATCTGATGCACAAGAACATTTCGAGACCAACCATTTTGCGCTGATTTTTCAATATACCATTTACGCTCCTCTGGATTGGCTATCTTATCCATAAGAACAATATTGTGTCCCCATGGAATTTGTGCAACAACCTGTTGCACAAATTCACAATCAGGATAAGTCTCAGTGAATTTTGACATATACTTCAGATTTCTGACGGAATATCCCATACTCTTTGCTGTTTTTGGTTTCATATAGTGCCTCTCCAATTTTCTCAATCAATGTCACATCCGCCGGCAGCCACTTTACGTCTGCCAGATGCTCCATTATCTCGCGCTTTAGCTCCTGCTGCGCGTCTCACCAGACTCAATCTTACCTCCCGGAAACTCCCAGCCCTCATTTAAAATCTCGACGGAAAATATGTAATCCAGTGGCTGCATTTTTCCATCTGCTTTATCTATTTTCTCTGTTCTTTCCGTGTCAAATATCTGATCTGCATTAGTTTTGTTAGTGGCATCTCCATTTAATGCAATTGTACGGAAAAATCTGCCTGTCTCAGGATTTATCATCTGATTAAACTGATTCGATAATTCGACTGATTCATCTATCCTGCTGCAAACGAATCTCATATGCAATCTGATAATTAAAAATCTTGCAGAATTTTACTTTGACCATTATGTGTCAATTCCTCATAGGTAATGTATTTCCCTGTACCGACCAAACCATAAACAATTGAATTTGTATCATTTGCATAATACTACTAATTACATTTTGTTGTTCATCAAGCGATCACTTTTTAGCGATCGCCTCTTCTATTATTTTGCTCTATATCCATCTTTCGATTTGGAAAGAGTTCCATCCATATATCTCTTTGTGAAGATTTTTGACTGTACGTATCAGATATAATACTTATCCTGTTCTACCTTATCCAGCAGCTCACCTTCCTTGAAATTCTTCAAGGTCATTACTCTACCACAATGGTGACATTTCATCATAACTCTCGGCAGTACCGGATAATTTCTGTTACCTGTAACCATGTATGAAACTTTCATACTCTTCTTGCACTTCTTACAATAAAAATCTATAACTTTTAACTCTTTGTTCTATTCAGTTCGCTCCTTATTCATACAAAATCATCAATCTACAATTCTGTACTCGTAAAGGAAAGGGAAATAAATATCTGCTGCATATCCGGGACAGTGTTGGAATTCCTAGTCACTAAAAAACGAAGAATGAACAGATCAATAGAATAGCAAAGGAGAATAGCATGAAAAAAGTATTATACGAAGAGTTGCTTCCAGAAGAATTTGTCCAGAGAATGCAAGCATTGAGAAAGAGTACACAGAAATAAAAGACAGACAGAACTAAAAAAATCTCCATTGGCTGACAAAACCAATGGAGATTTTTATTTTTTAAAGCAATACCTGAGAATTGGTTCCGTAAAAGATATCATCATGAAAAGCCAGTTTCTTCAAAATGGACTCCATATATTCCCAATTATCATCTACATCAAATTCATAGCTGTGTCCCCAGATATATAACAACTGTGGTTCATCCGTATCCATATTTAAAAAGCGGTCAATCCCACTCATAATATCTGCATCTGCATGATGGAAGCTAGGCTTAAACCTCAACAGGTCGGATTGTAAAGCAAAACCATGTGTATCTCCCGAAGTTCTTGCATACTGTATTCCGCATTCCTTTAATATTCTGAATGCCGATTCATCATAAGTGCCAAAGGGGAACACGAATCCTGATATTTTCTGTTCATAGAAAGCTTCAAGATTCCTGATATCTGTTGAAATTTCATTGTATACAGTTTCCTCGTCAAGACCCTTCAGATTGGCATGGGTCAAGGTATGCGATGCGATTTCATGCCCTTTGTAAAGCTCCCTCATATCTTTCTGATTCATCCTGTGGACCACGATATTTCCCTGAGTAAATGTATCGGCTCTTGTCTGGATTCCACTATTCTGGTTAAATGTTGCTTTCATTCCATATTTGTTAAACAATGCGATCAACCGTCTATCCTGTTCTACTCCGTCATCATAGCTGAAAGTGACCGCTTTCTTCTTACCATTCCACATAATAATTACCATACCTTTCTATAACCTGCAAACTTTTCTGTTTCATTGAAAAATCATCTGCGCAAAATCCGCAAAGCAATGTCTCCACACATTCCAGTCATGCTCTCCGGGATAAATCCTTCTGATTTCATGAACACCCTTTTCCCGGATAATTTCATCCTCTGCCAGAAACCTTGGAAGGAAGCTGTCCTTATCCCCTATACAGCGCAAAAATGTATGGAAATAGCTGTTGAACGCCGGATTATCCATTGCCTTTAAATGAGTCTGCTCATAAGGCTTTCTGTCAACTACATCCCTATCCGGGTTTCCTTCAATAAAATCCCTTAAAAAACCGGAGAAGATTCCGACTTCGCTAAACAGATCTGGGTGATCGCATACAGTTCTTGTTGTCTGTACAGAACCCATGGACAATCCTGCCATGCCACGTTTTTCCTTGCATCCACCAAACTGATACTTTTTTTCTACCATCGGAATAATCTCTTCTACCAGCATCCGTTCCAGCAGAACATGGTTTAATCTCTCTTCTAAACCAAACTTTTCTTTTACCATGCCATCGCACATGACAAGGGCAAATGGTTTTATTTTTCCCATTTCAATCAAATTATCAAGTATGATATTTGCTTTCCCTGTTGTTGTCCAGGAAATCTCACTCTCACCGAATCCATGCTGCAGATACAGGACAGGAAGCCCCGCAGACGGTACACATGGCGGAAGATAAACAATAAACCGTTCCCAGTTATTGGAAATATCTGACATATAAAATTCGTGTACCAGTGTTCCATGTGGAATATCCCGTATTTCCGTCAGCTCATTTCCATCCGGCAGTTCAATATAATTATATAAATGGCAGTATCCATGCCCGATGGGCAGTTCAGGAAGCAGAACCTCCTGTCCGTCCACGCAGATCTGTACATAATTCACTGCTGTGGAGAACGGAAGCTCCAGAATCCATTTTTTCCCATCTTTTGTAAATGGATATGTTTTCTCCCCCAGTTTCATAGAAAGCTCTTTTGCATTTTCACAGTCCAGCTGTAAATAATTTTTTCCGTCTTTTTGGAAAACCATGCTGCTTTGTTCCATAAATACCCTCCTTGCTGCAAGTAATAAAACCATCTCTATATGGTGATATTCTCAGAATTTCATCTGTCTGCATGTTCTGACACCATTGACATAAATGTCATTTGCCAGTTCTGTAACAAGCCGCATATCCTGCCAGGTTTCACACTTATTCCCCATAAAAGTAATGTTATCAAAATGGACATCATGGACACGTACTTCTTCTGTTGGTGTCTGATACCCCCGGATTATGGAGACCGGGATATCTCCGTTCAGCACCTGGATATTATCAAAATAAATATCATTGATTTCTCCTTTGGCAAGCTGTTCCGTATATCTGCAAAGCAGAACCTTAATATCGAACAGTTTCTGTTCTGCCTGCTCTACTCTGATATTTTTATAATGTATATCATGAACATGGCCGCCATCTGCCTGATGGATGGAAATCGCCGCACCACCCATATTTCCTTCGTACTGGCAGTGTATAATATCACAATCCTCAAATACTAGGTCGTGGATTTCGCTCTGGAGGGAATAACCAAGCTCTATGGCATTACCGGGTTCTGCATTCCAGATCACGTTATTGTGAACGCGCACTTTTGTCACATCCCTTACTGTTGAAAGATCCTTAAACAGCCCCTGGGATTTGATGCAGATACTGTCGTCTGTGGAACGAATAAAGCAATTTTTTACCTCTACGTCCTGGCTGCTCGTAATATCAATACCGTCTCCCGTTACAATCCTCGACATAATATTCATATCATCAATCACAACATGGTCACACGCTGCAGGAACTACATGCCAGGAAGGACCGTCTACAGCAGTAAAGCCTTTTAAGAGTACATTATTACACCACTTGGCATAGATAAAGAAACGGAGTGCATTACTGTCCGGCAGATGCCAGCAGGCTCCGTTAATAATTCCGTTTCCTACAATGGAAATATTGTCACAATGGTCTGCGTATACACACCCTGATACAACAGCACCTTCCTCTATGTAAACCGTATCATTGGACTTTAAGGTAAGAACTCCTACATTATATACCTTGCCCCTTTCAAAGCAGATGGTGGTATCTGCCGGCTTCTCAATCCTGTGCGAGCAAAGCACAAACAATGCATCATGAAGACCACCATCTGTCTCTACAGTAAACTTTCTCGGTTCATCAAGATGGATATGGACTGTTCCTCCTTTTACAGAAGGAACTATGCCAAAGCTGGACGGACGGATTTCAAGTTTTTCATATGGTGTATGGATTGAAATCTCCAGATCATACGCTTCGTTATCTACTACTACAACATAGTCAAACGAATCTGTATGGTATACCACACGCTCTGTTCCATTGCAGGTAACACTGTATTTTGTTGATTTTTCCAGTTCATCTACGGATTTTAAAATAAATCTCGGTTCCTTGACCGGGTCCGGATTAGGATAATAAATCAAATCATTTTCAAAATCCTTCATGTCTCTTTCCTCCTATGCTTGTATAATGTTCTCAGAAACAAGGTGGTCACTGCTGTTTCCAATACTAATACGCAGTTTCATTCCGCCGCTGACGGTTTCCATGTTTTTGCCATAATATGAGAATTCTTCCTGGTCAATAAAGAAATCTACATCCTTCTTCTCCCCCGGTTTCAGGAAAACCTTCTGAAAACGGACAAGCTCTTTCTTGGGACGTACTACAGATGCATATAATGTTTCATAATAACACTGGACTACTTCTGCCCCCGCAACATTCCCTGTATTGCACACATTACAATGTACATGTACTTTTTTATCCTGTCCTATCTGCACATCAACGTCCCGAAATATCAAACTCTGTATAGGACAATCCATAACCGAATGGATATAACGGCGTATTCGGGATATCCATATATCTGCTGGTGAAACGGTTTTCTGAATTATCTTCTGTAAGTATTATGTTCCGGTTTTTACACTCCCAGTAGCTTATGGGCACCTGTCCCACACCACCATGGAATACTCACAGATAATTTGCCGGAAGGGTTTATTCTGCCATACACAATATCTATGATTGCTTCAGCTCCCATAGTTCCTGGTCTCCAGGCCATAATGACAGCCTTGGATTTTTCTGATATCCTCCGCAGATCCAATGGTCTTCCTGCAATTACCACAGTCACGATATTACTTGTACGTTCTGCTATTTTTTCAAATAACACCTGCTGCTCTTCCGGCAAAGTCAAGAACGCCCTGCTGGCAGCCTCTCCTGACTGGGATTCATGTTCCCCCAGTACACATACGACCGTATCTTCATGGGTTATCGTTTCCAGCCACTGCTCATCCCTTGGCTTGCCAGACAATTCCTGTTCCACCTGCCATACCTTACACTCTGCATCAGAAAGAATATTACATCCAGTAATACATTCTACTTCTATCTGCTTTTTTTGTAAAACATCTTCTATTGTTTCAACTGCCTCATGTTCTCCAAAAATTGACCAGCGGCTTAATAATTCTCTTGACGCTGTATAAGGACCTGCCCATATAACTTTCTTCTTCATGCTTAATGGCAGTATCTTATCATTTTTCAAAAGGACACAGCTTTCGCCTGCCAGCTGATATGCCTTTTCCCGGTTATGCAAAGTCAGTTTTCCACTCTTTCCAAGACCGGCAAACGGATTTTCAAAAAGCCCCAGCTGATTTTTCATCATCAGGACTCTGAATGCACTTTCATCAACAAACGCTTCCGGAATTTTGCCGCTTTCCACCAGTTTTTCAAGACACAACATATAAGCAGGACTCATCATATCAATGTCTACACCGGCTTCTGAAGCCTGGATTGCTGCTTCTTCCATATCAGCTGCCACTCCCTGTTCTTCCAGCTGGCCTATGGAGCCCCAATCTGAAATTACAGTTCCCTCAAATCCTTCCTTATCCCGCAGAAGCCCTTTAAGAAGTTCCTTATTTCCGCTTATCGGTTTACGGTCAATAGCATTAAAAGCTGTCATGACCATAGCAGGCTTTGCTTTTAATGCCATACGGAAAGGTTTTACATACTGCTCCAGAAATGTCCGCTGGGATATTTCAACATCATTATATTCCCTTCCCGCATTCACAGCCCCATAACCTGCAAAATGCTTCAGGCATGCCGCTATTCCGGTATCAGCTTTCTGCTGATAGCCATCTACCATTGCTTTTCCCATGATTCCGTTTACATATGGGTCTTCTCCAAAGGATTCCATCATCCTTCCCCATCTGGGATCTCTTGAAACATCAATCATAGGAGAAAATGTTGCCCTTAGCCCTTCTGAAGATGCCTCCGAGGCAGCTATAGAAGCCGCCTCAGACACCAGTTCCGGATGAAATGAACACGCCTGCCCCAACGGAATCGGAGCTATGGTCCTGCACCCATGTATGACATCTGCCATAAACAGCAATGGAATATGATGGGGATGCTGTTCCATATATCTGCTCTGGATATCATAAATTTTATCTTTACCGATCACTCCAAGCACTGAACCGGCATATTGAATGATCCATTCCGGTGGCAACTGTTCGCCAACAACACCTGTGAGCACTGCCTCTTTATCGAAGTATGCGCCAGTGAGCTGCACCATCTGTCCTATTTTTTCCTGTAATGACATTTCTGACAGCAATTGCTGTAATTCATGTATTTCCATAAATACTCCTTATGTTTAATCCGTTTATTTCTAATGTTCATTTCTCCATAGATCAGCCCGAAGCATATAAGACCGTATTTTACTCAAAGTAGATTGTCTTGCCACTTTCTGCGGACTGGTAGATTGCTTCCAGAATACGTGTGACAACTGCAGCCTGTGCAGGCTTCACAACCTGTTCTGCCCCATCAACAACGATGTGGTAAAACAATTCCTGTTCATAGTCTGCTGCTGACTTTTCTTTTCCTGAGAAAAATGCTACTCCACCGCTTGATAATTCCGGTTTCTCTACTACCTGTGTATTATGGTGGATGTAATTGATCCTAAGGCCATCTTTCATATCAGCTCCGGCTTTGGTACCACACAGACTTGTTTTTGCCTCATCAACCTCCAGTGTGTTCAGTGCCCAGGCTGATTCCAGTTCGATCACTGCCCCATTTTTCATACGGATAAAACCAAAAGCAGAATCTTCTACACAGAACTTATCCGGATCCCAGTTACCAAATGCATTTCCCTGGTCTGTCTGATCAGACAGCTTGTGGAAGGAAGCTCCCGTAACAGACTGCACTTCATAATTATCCATCATCCATAATGTCAGATCCAGTGCATGTGTACCAATATCAATCAGAGGACCGCCGCCCTGTTCTTCTTCATTCAGGAACACACCCCAGGTCGGAACAGCTCTTCTTCTGAGTGCATGTGCTTTGGCAAAATAGATTTCTCCCAATTCATCACTTTTGCACATTTCCTTCAGATACAATGAATCTGTACGATAACGGTTCTGATATGCTATGTTGAGAACTCTGTGTGTTCTTTCAGCAGTTTCGACCATCTTCTGTGCTTCTGCATAATTTTTTGCCATTGGCTTCTCACACATGACATCTCTTCCTGCCTCCATTGCTGCTATAGAGATTTCTGCATGGGAACGGTTTGGGGTAGTTACATATACAACATCCAGATCTTCTTTTAGAAGTTCACGGTAATCTTCAAATACTTTTGCATCTTCTGTGCCAAATTTTTCTTTTGTCTCCTGCGCACGCTCTATGATGATGTCACAAAAAGCCACCACCTCATAGAGATCACTTTTCTGCATAGCCGGGAGATGTTTTCCGTTAGCAATCCCTCCACAGCCTACGATTCCTGCTCTTAATTTTCTCATGGTATTTCCTCCTTATTTGCACTTTTCTGTGTTATATAACATATTTCTCCAGATATCTTTTACTGAGAATTAAAGACTTCTCCACCTTTTCCTTGGAATCCTCAAATGCTTTATCTTCTATTTCGATACATGTACAGCCATCATATCCTATATCAGTAAGTGCTGACACGTATTTTCCCCAGTCCACATCGCCAAGTCCCGGAATCTTAGGTGACATATATTCCAGCGGATAAGCCATGATGCCACAGGACTCTAATTTATCCCTGTATATCTTGATATCCTTGTAATGAACATGGAATATTTTATCCTTAAATTCATAAAGCGGGCGGATATAGTCGATCATCTGCCAGATAAAGTGGGATGGATCGTAATTAATGCCAAGATTATCACTGTCCAGGATCTTGAAGACCTCTCTCCAGATTGGCGGAGTTGTCATCAGATTCTGTCCTCCGGGCCACTGTTCCTCACCAAAAAGCATCGGGCAGTTTTCAATTGCTATTTTTACGTCACATACCTCTGCCAGTTTTATGATTGGTGGCCATATTTCTTTTACAAGTTCAAGATTTTCCCGTACATTTTTGGTCTGATCCCTTCCGATAAATGTTGTGACCATGCCAACACCTAACTTTTTACTTGCACGTATGACATTCTTCAGATGTTCAATAGCAGCATTTCTTTTCTCTTTATCTGCCGTCATTACGTTAGGATAATATGCCAGTGCAGAGATTTCTACTCCTGCTTTTTCTGCATATGCCATAATATGGGCTGCATATTCATCATCCTGGTTTACCCGTTCTGCATCTATATGGCTTACACCCGCATATCTTCTTTCTGCTTTTTCTTCTGGCCAGCATGCCACTTCCACACATTCAAATCCCTGCTCTGAAGCAAAATCCATCATTTGTTCATAAGTCCATCCGTCAAGGATTGATGTAATAAACCCAAGTTTCATTGAAAAATCCTCCTGTATCTGTTTTCCCTATTTTGCCCATGGAGTTGGTGTAAAATCTCCACCCCTGCACCATTTCAGATAATTCAGTGCATGAAGCTGTCCGGTCATCTCCAGTTCTCCGGAATATACAGGATCATGGTATCCCTCAATGCAGATATCATCCTCATATCCGTTACTTCTTAAAATAGAAATGATATCTCTCCAGTTCGTATCGCCAAAGCCCGGCATACGATGCCATACAAATGGGACTGCGCCTGATATGCCACTATGTCTTATAGCATCCCAGTCTATTGTTGCATCTTTTCCATGTATATGTACTATTTTTTTGCACCATTTTCTCAGCTCTGTTACCGGATCGATAAGCTGTACCATCTGATGTGTCGGCTCCCATTCCAGTCCGAAGTTATCATTCTTTACTTCCTCAAACATCACTTCCCACGCTTTAGGGTTAAAACCGATATTACATGTCGCATGTTCCCATGTTCCATCCATAAGACAATTCTCAATTCCCAGCTTCACTCCCTTTTCTTCTGCAAGATCAGCCAGTTCCCGGAATACCTTGCCAAACTCTTCATATGCGGATTCTACCGGCTTTCCTTCCCACGCTCCTGCAAAAGTACTCACATGTGTAGCTCCGAATTTTCCGGCAGTGCAGATTACATTTTCCAGTGTTTTCCTATGCTCTGCATACTGGATAGGATTGCAATAGTATCCAATTGTCGTGATTTTGGAATCCGTACCTGCCAACAGTTTTTCCGTGCTCAATGCCAGCTTATCAAGGTCAGTCCCTTCCAGTGACATATGGAAATTAAGAGAAAATGTCTCAAATCCTTTTCCAATAAATCCCTTTAACCACTTCTTCTGCCTTAGCTCCAGGAACGCATGTTCCTATTTTTATCTGTTTCATACTTATTTTCTCCTGTTCCTTCATAAATACTTATGATTCATACTGTCTATAATCAATCACCTGGTTTGTTTCTGCTGATTGGAAAATAGCTTCCATTAGTTTCATTACACGCATCACCTGGAAGAGCTTAATCTCCGGCTCTGCCCCATCTCTTATAACTGCTGCTACATTCCTATGGAAATCCGCAATATCTCCGGACACATGTGGCAGCTCTTCTTTCACGATTGTATCTTCCCGTCTCGGAGCCATGGTTTTGGTCAGACCTGCTGCTGTCTTTACCGGCACTACTTTCTCTTCGGTTATGCCTGTTTTCCGTATGATCTCACCATTTAACTGCCAGTCCCTGATTACCGCAGTACCATCTTCACCCAGTACATACCATCTTGGCAGGGAAATATAATTATTGGTACCTACTTCAACTAAGACTTCCGTTCCGCCTTCAAATGTCAGGATTGTGGTGAACCCATCATCCACTTCCTGATTGGTAATATGGGTAAGTGATGCATATACAGTTTCAATTTTTCTATCTCCGTAAAGATACAGAATCTGATCCAGCAAATGTACACCCCAGTCAAGAACCATTCCGCCACCATGTATTTTTTCTTTTCTCCAGTCACCCGGAATACCCCTTGAACCATGCACACGGCTTTCTATCCGGAAGACATGCCCCAGCTTCTGCTCCTCTACAAGCTTTCGTATGATCAGGAAATCATCATCCCAGCGCCTGTTCTGGTGTACTGTCAGGAACTTTCCGGTTTCTTTGGCAACATTTTCCATCTCCTGAAGATCAGAAGATGACAGAGTCACCGGTTTCTCTGATATCACGTTTTTCCCCGCATGCATAGCACGGATTGCAATCGGCTTATGGCAGTCATTTGGAGTGGCAATCAGCACGACATCAATATCCGGGTCTGATAACATTTCCTCTTCCGAGCCATACACAGAAAAACCTTTTTCTTTTGCTTCTATTCTCTTTTCTTCCTTGATATCATAGATACCACCAATTTCAATTTCCGGTACATTTGACAGGATTTCTGTATGCCATCTGCCCATTCCACCATATCCTATCAGTCCGTAGATTACTTTGTTTTCCCGCATTTTATACCTCCAATTAAGGAACGGCGGCTAATGAACACCATCAGCCGCCGTCTCTTTTACTTACTTAATTCATCGTTGATTTCTTTGAGAATCTGGTCACCGCCCTGACTCTTCCAGTTTTTAACGAAAGTATCGAATTCGCTGATATCTGCTTTTCCCGTAATGATCTTTGCGAAAGTCTCTTCCTCCATCTTCTTCAGGTTTGCCCATTTGGCTTCCATGGTTTCTGTCTGACCATTATATGCATTGTAAACCGGTACATATTTATCATTTACATAGGAAGCTCCTCCAACCAGAAGTGATACAAGTCTCGGGAGATTAGTTTTTGCAATATCACTGTCCAGATTCCATTTATCCAGGCTGAAATCATCATAAGGTTCTTTTTTCAGTTTTTTAACTGCTTCCATATCACTCTTTAACAGTTTGTGCTGTGAGAAATCGACATCATCCATTGTAATCTCTCCTGCAAGATATTTTTCCTAGAGTCTCAGTGGATACTTCAATCTCATCTGCATTATCGTAGCCATTATACAAAGGATAAAAATCTGAAGTACCCATTTCTGTGGAGGAAATGCCATCATCTACCCACTGCTGCTCATTAGCAATCAGATAGTTAACAATCTTAAATGCAGCCTCCGGATTCTTACAGTTTTTGCTTGCCACTACATATTTATTTGTAGGATTTGGCATATGGGTATAATAGTTTCCATCCTCGGCCAATGGTGTAAAGTATGCTCTCCAGTCTGCTTCTCCTGCCAGTGTAGCATCTGCCACTGTATAACCACCCCACCATGCATTAAAGAAAATTCCGACCTTTCCAGCCAGAAGAGGCTCCTTACAGTCATTTCTGACAAACATTTCCGGATCAATCAGTTTATCTTTATACAATTTCTGGATTTTTTCCAGGGCTGTTCTGGTCTCCGGCTGAATTGAACCATACTTTACAGTTCCATCCTCATCCTGCAGCCAGTACTGTGGATAAGACTGGCAGCTGCTGAACAATGGATCCAGTCCAAACTGGTTTGCTACAGTTGCATTCAAATGATCTGAATTGCCTGGTCCAAGAATTCCAATGGTATCATCTTCTCCGTTGCCATCCGGATCCTGGGTCACGAATGCTTCTGCCACTGCTGCCATTTCATCCCAGGTTCTTGGAACCTCCAGCCCAAGCTTATCCAGCCAATCCTGACGAATCCACATTTCGTTCATTTCTCCTACCATCATACTCGGAGCCGGGATTGCCATTATCTCTCCCTTATCATTAGTAATACATTCTTTCAGTTTATCCCCACCGGATTCTACATATCCTTTCAACGTATCTGAAGCATAGTCATCAAAATACTGATCAAGCGGCTGGATCATATCATATTTCAGAAGTGCCCTATACTGTGTAGCATTGACATTCATCAGATCAGGAATCGCACCACTTCCGATACATAGGTTCATTTTCTCCTCAAAGTCAGATGAGGATGCAACCCAGTCGTATACGACATCGATATTTAAGTCTTTCTTCAAAAGTCTTGTATAGGAATTATCCTCATAGCTCATTCCGTCAGGAATCTTCGCATTTGGATTCATTGAACCGCCCAGATGGACCTTTACTGGCTCTGCATATTTTGAAAATGGGAGATCTTCCTTGGCTGTTCCTTCTGCCTCACCTACTGCTGTTTTCTGTGTGTTTTCTTCTGATGTTTTGCCGCATCCTGCCAGCGCAGTCGCAACTAGTGCTGTCGCACTTACAAGTGCGATAATCTGTTTCTGTTTCATACTTCTTCTTCCTCCTTTTTTTATCCTTTTACTGATCCAAGTGTAATACCATCTACAAAATATCTTTGCAGGAATGGATATACAATCAGTACCGGTATCATAGCTATAAATATCTTTGCTGAATCCAATGAGAGATTATTTAATTTCATCGCCTGTGCGATCTGTTCTACACTCATTGTAGAATAATCCAGTGTTACAGCCATCTGCTGGATATAGGTCTGCAATGGGTAACTGCTTTGTCTTGTACTCAGGACCATTCCCTGGAAGAATTCATTCCAGTACATGACCATGGTAAAAAGTGCAATGGTTGCCACCATCGGTTTTGCCAGCGGTATGTATATGGATATCAGATTCCTCCACGGTCCGCCGCCATCAATAAAACATGCTTCTTCCAGCTCTGGTGGAAGATTTTTAAAAAAGTTCACTGCAAGGATTACATTAAACACCTGTAGTCCTGTTCCCAGCACCAGTCCCCAGATACTGTCCATCAGATGGTAGCTTTTCATAGTGATATACCATGGAACAGTACCACCGTTGAATAACATACAAAATACAAGAATCCACATGAAGATTTCTTTATGGGGGAACTGCTTTTTCGTTCTTGACAACGGGAACGCTGCCATAAGAATACATACCATGCTGATAGCAGTACCCAGTACTACTCTTTTTATAGATATCAGGAACGAACCCAAAAATCCACCTTCTCCCAAAATCTTCTGGTAGGAGAGCAGATTGAAGCCAACCGGCCAGAAAGCAACTTTTCCTGCATTAACGGCTTCCCTGCTGCTCAGGGATACACAGAGGACATACCATACAGGCATAATACAGATCAACATAACTATAACAAGGAACACCACATTCAAAACATCGAAAATCTTGGATCCGAGGCTTTTATTCTCAATCATAGATACCACCTCCTAAAACAGTTTATAACCGGTAAATTTATCTGCAAGCCGGTAACCCAGAGCAATCAATATGACACTAATCACAGACTTGAATAATCCGACTGCTGTTGCCAGAGAATACTGCAGATTCTGTAAACCAGCCCTGTATACCCATGTATCAATAACATCTCCTGTTGAATATACCAATGGGTTATACAGATTATATATCTGGTCAAATCCTGCATTTAATACATTGCCAAGAGACAGGATAGCCAGAAGTGCTACTGTCGTCCTTATACCCGGCAGCGTCACATGCCATATCCTCTTAAACCTGCCGGCACCATCTGCTGCTGCCGCTTCATACAATGATTTATCAACACCCAGGATAGCAGCAAGATAAACTACTGTATTATAACCGAACCCTTTCCAGATGTCCGTACCAATCACCAGCGGCTGGAACAGCTTTGCTTCCCCGAAGAAATTAATCGGGTCACCGCCAAACAGCTGTATCAGATGATTTATCGGTCCTGTATAACCGAAAATGTTCAGCACGATCTTTGCAAGAATAACCCAGGACAGAAAATACGGTAAGTATACGATTGTCTGAATCGGACGCTTCAGTCTTTTCAATGCCAGTTCATTTAATAATAATGCAAAGATCAGTGGGAAAATAATATTTCCAATGATCTTACCCACAGCAATAGTTACTGTATTACGTAAAACCTGTATAATGTCACTCATCTGAAACATATACTTAAAATTAGCCAGACCAACAAATTTGGAATGCAGGATGCCCTGTCCCGGATTATAATCCTGAAAAGCCATCACGATTCCAAACATAGGCACGATACTGAAAAAGAACAGCCACAGGAAAGCCGGTACCAGCATTATGTAATAATGTTTCACAAACCTTTTAATGTACATGAGTAAACCTCCCTTCCTTTTTGTTTAATATACACTATGATACCTCCCTTTCTTTTTTTAATTATTTTATCTTCTTCCCCCATATCCTGCTAGATGATATTGTTTCTAATTTTACCAAATATTTTTTATCACAAAAAAAATGTCCGATGAAAATCAGACATTTTTACTCTCTTTTCTGTATTCCGAAGGCATACACCCATGCTCCCGTGCAAATACTTTTGCAAAATAATGAAAATTATCATATCCAAGTTCTACGGCAATCCTTGTAATGCTCTTCTTTCCCTCCTCTATCCATTCCGCCGCAGTCTTCATTTTCCTGTGTATCACATATTGGTGAAATGTTTCCCCCGTCATCTCCTTAAACCTTGTACTAAAATAACTCCTGCTCATCCCTATCCGTTCTGCCACGTCTTCAGAGCGAAGATCCTCCCCGATATGTCCATCCACATACTTGATAACCGCTGCAAAAGCACTGATATCATTTTTCTGTGATGAGCTAAGACTCTCTTCATAAATATGTTCCCTCCAGCGGTGCACCCAGTCCAGCATCTCTTCAACCGTATCCAGCGATGGAAATTCCACTTTTTCATCTGACAGGAGCTGAATATTATGAAAACTCTTAACAAAAATCCTCTCCGCACTCCGCAGACTGATTTCTTTTGTTTTCTGACAGAGATCTTCAAATTCTTTCTCACTGAAAATCCATCTGGTGTGCATCCATCTTCTGTTCAGTTCTTCAACTTTTTCCTGTTTTTCCTCCTCAACTTTTTCCTGTTTTTCCTCTTCTGCATGTCCATCTCTGCATGTCTGCATGTACTTTGCTCTGACCCGTTCCAGTATCGTTCCACACTCTTCCGGGGAAAAACTGATCTTTGAGATATAGTCTAACGCACCCATACGGATTCGCCGTCTGTGC
>ENA-OQIP01000020-OQIP01000020.1-human-gut-metagenome-genome-assembly--contig:-NODE-20-length-36178-cov-2.972317_pt1 | contig 36178 bp, 34 predicted proteins | sample MGYA00242585_ERZ504750 | MGnify/ENA primary metagenome ERZ504750 (study PRJEB26092, sample SAMD00036441) | human gut metagenome | host: Homo sapiens | study: EMG produced TPA metagenomics assembly of...
CTTGCATTCATATGAGCCATCTCACGTCCTCTGAATCTGAGTGTGATCTTTACCTTATTTCCTTTTGCAAGAAATTTCTTTGCAGCATTCATCTTGGTATTCAAGTCGTTAGCCTCAATGTTAGGTGAGAGACGAATCTCTTTCAATTCAACGGTCTTCTGCTTTTTCTTTGCATCCTTTTCCTTACGGGCCTGCTCATAACGATACTTACCATAATCAATCACCTTACATACAGGTGGCTTTGCATTTGGTGCTATCTTTACTAAATCAAGTCCTGCCTCGTCTGCAATCTTTTGAGCTTCTCTTGAAGAAACAATTCCTAACTGCTCTCCATCCGCTCCAATCAGTCGAACTTCTCTGTCTCTGATCTGTTCATTAATCATTAATTCGCTAATGGTCTTGTACCTCCATAAAAAATAGTGGATAGGCAGACTATCCACTATACAATCTTCAACACAAATGTTTGAAAATATTAACGCTAAGTCGCGCCATTGCGCTTAGGTGAGAGTGGATACTCTACTTTGTTTTCATACAACTACTAGAATATAGCACAGACAATTTCTGTTGTCAACACTTTTATCTAAATTTCTATAATCTAATATGTACCAAGAATCTTAAGGGCAATTGCCTCTTCCCTTATGCCTCTTAACGCATTCTGCACCGCTGTATCTGTAAAACGTCCTTCAAAATCAACAAAGAACCTGTACTCCCACGCCTTATCAGATATCGGACGAGACTGGATATTTAACATATTGATTCCATTGTATATAAAGTGTGCCAGCATATGATATAGTGCACCACTCTTGTGAGGTGTCTCAAAGCATATGCTTATCCTGTCCGCATCTCTGCGGCATACCCTTTTAGCCGACACAATTATAAACCTTGTTGCATTGTTTTTATTGTTCTGTATGCGGCTCTCAAGCACCTGAAGCCCGTATATATCAGCCGAGATATGGCTAGCTATGCCAGCCTGTGTGATATCTCCGTCATCCTTTACCTTCTTTGCAGAAAAAGCTGTATTCCTGACTGCCACCTGGTTAATATCCTTATGCTCATCAAAAAAATCTGAGCACTGCATAAGCGCCTGTGGATGTGAGTACACAGTCCTGATATCAGAAATCTTTGCACCCGGAAGTCCCATCAGACTGTGGTCGATGCGTATAATCTGCTCCCCAACTATATAATTGTCGTATTCAACAAGCAGATCATAGTTTTCCGATACAATACCGGCTGAAGAATTCTCTATCGGAAGCACTGCATAATCAGCCTTTCCGCATTTGATATCCTCCATGGCATCCTTCCAGGAATCCACGTTGTAGCCATTACAGTTCTCACCAAAGTATGTCTTCATGGCAAGCTGTGAGTATGCACCCTCAACTCCCTGAAACACAATCCTTGCATTGGAAAAATCCAGGCTGTCTACCTCAGTAAAGTTTTCCTTCTCCACTATGCCATGCTCAGTCATAAGCTGATACTGCTTCTTTCTACTGGTCGACATAATCTGTTCAAAAAGCTCAACTATACCGTGCTTCAAAAACTCATCATCTGCAAGAGACGATAATTTCTCAAGCTTTTCATCCTCTCTCGTCTTGTCAAAGACCTTTTTGCCGGTGGTTATCTTATACTCGGCAACGTGCTTTGAGATATCCATTCTTTCCTTATATAATCTGACTATTTCACTGTCTATCTCATCGATAGACGCTCTCAATTTCATTAAATCTTCCATTATTGTCTCCTAAAAAAGATATAATAAAATATTATTACAAAATTTATAGAAAGGCAAGTAATCCTTGAAAGATTTATCATATATAGATATCATTTAGTTAATATCTAAGCATAAATCTCATATACCCTCGGGAGAATTACATGAAAAAAGAACACGCATGATTAATCAACTCATGCGTGTTTTTTATTAATTCATATAAAATTCAAATCTTGATCTGTATATATCACTGCACTTTCCGGTATTCTGGTCTATCGCAATAACTGAAAGCACATTATTTCCCTCAGGAACAGGTATTGGAGCTGTATACTCTGTTGATGCAGCACTCGGATCTGACGAATCCCAAGTATAGTATACCTTGCAATTTTCAGGTACTGTGATTGTAATGTCTGTCTGTGCACCAAATGTACCTCCGTCAGGGTCTATCTCCGGTGCATCCGGTGCCTCAAACTCGATTTCATACTTGGCAGATGCCACCTCGCTTTTGATTCCTCTGTCATCAACCGCAACAGCTGTTATCTCATATGTGCCTTCCTGGTCCAGGGTGATCGGGCTATAATATCTTTCTCCTCTGGTCAAAGGATCATCCGAATCATATGAATAGTATATTTTGGTATCGCTGTCTGCATCTATAGAAAGCTCAATAGTCTCTCCATACTTGCCACTGCTCTTGCTAAACTGCGGTTTAGATACAGTATAATCCGCAAAAAAGCTTTAAAAACAGATGCATCCTTAGCACTCTCACGCAGCGCAACAATTGCATCATAATCCTTTTTTTGATTCATAAATCGAGATAAGCTGCTTATAAGCCTCTTTGCTCTTTGGATCAATATTGATAATTTCCTGATACAGCACAAGAGCGGCATCATAATCCTTCTTCGACATATATATATCAGCCAAAGCAAATCTGACATCTGTATTATCCGAATCAATCGACAAAGCCTTCTCATAATAAGAAACCGCGGAATTTATATTCCCCGCCGAATAAGCTGCCTTTGCCTGCTTCACCTGATAATCAAATGAATTGTCATGTGATCTGCTTACATTACGTGTAATAGCTGCAATAAGTATTACAATTGCTACAGCGCACACTACAGCTGATATAATAATTATCTTCTTCTGCTGCGCTCTCTTTGCCCTCTGTCCGTCAGACTGCGGCTTCTCACACGGTTGTTTCGTCTGAGACCGCTGCTCACCTGTCTGATCCTGTCTCACTTGCTGCTTTACAGACTGTGACATTCTGTCCGTTTTTTGTCCGTTCCACTGACCGGCACTATGAAGCTGTTCCCTCACCGGCTCATCAAACCTGATTGTCCTATCAGACACAGGCTTTGCAGTCTTTTGTCCATCAGTTCGCCTGTCATCATTTCCAACCAGATTATCAAGATAATCATCAAATTCGTTGTAATCAGGCACTATCTGAACCGGATGCCCACAGACATCACAGTACAGACTGCCCGCCTTCAATTCATTACCACAATTGGCACATCTCATACATCTAATCCTCTTACTTATTGTCTAATTATCTAATTATCTCTTCATAGCCTCAACACAATTGCTCATGAGCATCGCAATTGTCATAGGACCTACACCGCCCGGTACAGGTGTGATATGTGACGCTTTAGACACAACAGAATCAAAATCCACATCACCACACAGCTTATTTTCAGCATTTCTGTGGATTCCAACATCAATGACAACCGCACCATCCTTCACATATGAAGCATCTATAAACTTAGGCTTTCCTATTGCCACTATAAGTATATCAGCATTTTTACATACATCTTTTAAATCCTTTGTATGTGAATGACATACCGTAACAGTTGCATTCTCCCTAAGCATGAGAAGTGACATAGGCTTGCCGACTATATTACTTCTGCCAACCACAACACAGCTTTTACCATCAATATCTATATTGCTTCTCTTTAAAAAGCTGAATGATACCGGCCGGAGTACACGGCAAAAAACCAGGCTTTCCTATAACCATCGCTCCAACACTCTGTGGACTGAAGCCATCAACATCCTTTTTGGGATCAATAGCATCAATAACCTTGTCCTCATCGATATGCTTTGGCAGTGGAAGCTGACAGAGAATACCATTTACAGAAGCATCAGCATTGAGCTTTTCGATAAGTTTTAATATCTCATCCTCCGTAGTCTCCTCTGCAAGTTCATACGAAAGCGATTTGATTCCGACATACTCACACGCCTTTTTCTTGTTGCGAACATACACTGATGATGCAGGGTCATTTCCGACCTGAATCACCGCAAGGCAGCCCTCGATACCTTTTTCTTAAGCTCTGTCACTTCTTCCTTAAGCTCATCCTTAATCTGTGTTGAAATTAATTTTCCGTCTATTAGATTAGCCATATTTCCTCCTAGAATAATCCTGTGATCACACCATTGTCATCCACATCAATGCCGTATGCAGCCGGCTTCTTTGAAAGTCCCGGCATAGTCATAATAGAACCGTTTACTGCTACAACAAAGCCTGCACCTGCTGACGCATAAACCTCACGTACGTTGATTTTAAAGCCGCTCGGTCTGCCAAGCTTCTTAGCATCATCAGAAAGCGAATACTGTGTCTTTGCCATACATACAGGGAAATCTCCCATTCCAAGGTCTGTAATTCTCTTAAGTTCTCTCTCTGCTGCCGGAGAATATGTAACACCATCTGCTCCATATATTTCTTTTGCAACAGTTTCAATCTTTTCCTTAAGTGACAGGCTATCATCATAGAGCACCTTAAAATTGCTTTCCTTGTGCTCGATTGTTTCAAGTACCTTGTTGGCAAGGTCAATTCCGCCTTCGCCACCCTTCTCCCATACCTCTGAGAGTGCAAATTCACAGCCTCTTTCCTTACAGAACTGCTCTACAAAATCAGTCTCAGCCTTGGTGTCTGTGACAAATGAATTTAATGTGACAACTACAGGCACACCAAACTTGTGAAGATTCTCAATATGCTTCTCAAGATTTACGATTCCAGCCTTAAGTGCATCAAGATTCTCTGATGAAAGCTCATCCTTCGGCACGCCGCCATTATATTTTAATGCTCTGATTGTTGCAACAAGTACAACTGCATCCGGCTTAAGTCCTGCCATACGGCACTTGATATCAAAGAACTTCTCTGCGCCAAGGTCTGCGCCAAAGCCTGCCTCAGTGATAACATAGTCTGCAAGCTTTAATGCTGTCTTTGTGGCACGGACACTGTTACAGCCATGTGCTATATTGGCAAAAGGTCCACCGTGAACTATTGCCGGTGTATGCTCAAGTGTCTGGATAAGGTTCGGCTTTAAGGCATCCTTTAAGAGAGCTGCCATAGAGCCTGTAGCCTGAAGATCATCGGCTGTGACAGGCTTTCCGTCAAAGGTGTATGCCACGATAATTCTGCCAAGGCGCTTCTTTAAAGTCTGCCATATCATCGGCCAGACAGAGTATTGCCATAATTTCAGATGCTACAGTGATGACAAAATGATCTTCTCTGACCATTCCGTCCATCTTGCTTCCAAGACCAACAACGATATTTCTAAGGACACGGTCATTCATATCCATACATCTCTTCCATACAATCTGGCGTGGGTCGATACCAAGCTCGTTTCCCTGCTGGATATGATTGTCAAGAAGTGCCGCAAGCAGATTGTTCGCAGATGTAATTGCATGAAAATCTCCTGTAAAATGAAGATTTAAATCCTCCATTGGGACAACCTGTGCATATCCGCCACCGGCTGCTCCTCCCTTGATACCAAAGCAAGGTCCAAGTGACGGCTCACGAAGTGCGATAAGTGCTTTCTTTCCCAGGCGTCCAAATGCCTCTCCAAGACCTACGCTTGTGGTTGTCTTTCCCTCTCCTGCAGGAGTCGGGTTTATAGCTGTAACAAGTATGAGCTTTCCGTCAGGTATTTTTCTTTGTGCGATTGATAAGCTCATCAGAAATCTTTGCCTTATACTTTCCATAAAGCTCTAAGTCATCCTCTTCAATCCCTATAGATGCTGCTACATCCTTGATTGGAAGCATTGTAGCTTCCTGTGCAATCTGAATATCTGTTTTCATTTTTCTTTGCTCCTTTGTGTTAATTATTCTCTAATATAGTATCTAATTCCTCTTTAGTCACCAGAACCTTGCGGGGCTTTGTCCCCTCCTCAGGTCCCACTACACCGGCCTCTTCGAGCTGATCCATGATGCGGGCCGCCCTGTTGAAGCCAATTTTAAGGTATCTTTGAAGCATTCCAATTGAAGCCCGTTCCTTATCTGTGATAATTGACGCTGCCTCCGCAAAGTAAGAGTCCCTGCCATCATCCGTGTTTTCCACATCTGAAATGGTAACGGTTGTATTTGTCGTATCATTCGACAGGCTCTCCATCTTTTGTGCCACATCATTACTGTACTGTGCATTCTCATTATTTTCAATAATAAATTTCACAATATCGGAAACTTCTTTATCTGAAACGAATGCGCCCTGTACTCGAAGGGGCTTCGGAACACCCTGTGGGTCAAATAACATATCTCCCTTTCCAAGGAGCTTTTCCGCACCATTCATATCAAGTATGGTACGACTGTCAACACCGCTTGTAACCGCAAATGCGATACGGCTTGGCATATTCGCCTTGATGAGACCTGTAATAACATTAACAGAAGGCCTCTGTGTAGCTATAATCAGATGTATACCGGCTGCTCTCGCAAGCTGTGCCAGCCTGCATATTGCCTCCTCTACATCCTTTGATGCAACCATCATAAGATCTGCAAGCTCGTCCACTATAATGACAATCTGTGGCATTTTTGGCGGTTTTTCTGTATCCTTGCCATCCATTGCATCAATCATGGCATTGTAACCGTTTATTTCCCTGACACCGCTGTTTGCAAACTTCTCGTATCGGTCTGTCATCTCTGAAACCGCCCAGTTTAATGCTCCTGCAGCTTTTTTAGGATCTGTAACAACCGGAATCATCAGATGAGGTATGCCATTGTATACACTAAGCTCAACCACCTTCGGGTCAATCATAATCAGCTTTACCTCATCCGGCTTTGCCTTGTATAGTATACTCATGATAATTGTATTGATACAAACTGACTTACCTGAGCCGGTAGCACCTGCAATTAAAAGATGTGGCATTTTTGCGATATCCGTAACCTTAACCTTGCCTGCAATATCTTTTCCCACTGCAAAGGTAATCTTTGATTTGGCATTTTTAAATTCTTCAGACTCCACAAGCTCCCTGAAGGAAACAGCAACACTCTGGCTGTTTGGCACTTCGATGCCCACAGCGGCTTTTCCCGGAATAGGAGCCTCGATTCGTATATCCGCGGCTGCCAGATTAAGCTTTATATCATCTGCCAGATTCACAATCTTTGATACCTTCACTCCAAGCTCCGGTGTGATTTCAAACCTTGTAACAGCAGGACCGCAGCTTATATTATTCACCTTCGCATTCACTCCAAACACATTAAGAGTCTGTTCAAGCTTTGCCGCCGTCTCACGCAGATGAGCCTGCGAATCACCGGTTTTCCCCCTGTCAGGAGCCTTAAGCAGATCAACAGCCGGAAATACATACGGCTTCTGCTGGATTGCATTTTCTGCGTCATTTATCGCTATCTGCTCGCTGACTTTTTCAACCTCTTTGGCAAGCTCATCCTTGTCTGATTTGACATTTTTCTTACTTTGCTCTGCTGCAGGTGGTTTTGTCATTACCGCATCTGCAGCCGGAGCTGATAATTTTTGATTGCAGCTCATTATCTTTTTTGTATGCCAAAATCATCAGATATATCAGGCTCCACGCAGCCCGATATAGGTATCTGCGACACATGGCTTGCAGCTGTGCCACCCAAAACCGAAACAGGCTCCGATGCCACACCAAAGTCCGGTGTTTGCACTATTTCCCCTGCATCCCCTGATGTAAGGCTTGTCGTCTTTTTCTCCTTTATTGCAGGTGAACTCGGGTAATTCTCTATAGTTATCTCACCAAGCGCATCTGTAGCAGCTGCACCTTGTCCAAATATCCCCACATGCGCTGTATCACTACCTGCCATGCCTGAATCCAGCACGTTTTCACTGCCATCAATTTTTGTATCAAGTGACACGCCTGTTATCTTATTGTCCATCCTTCGGCCGGCACGCTTACTCCTTCTGCCACCTTTTGCAGCCTCCTTTATGTCACTGTCTGTATCATCTGAAGCTAAACCCTCTCTTGTCTGACGCTCTCTTGACTTATACTGCCGATACTCCTGATATCTCTCATTATTCTCACGCGCTGACTCGTATACCTTTCGTCCGCCGTTTCTCATACCCTTCATGAATGATTTACCGGTAATGAGCACAAGACAGATAATCATCACAACTATTGTCACCACGTATGCACCTATAATTCCTACCGCCGGAACTAAAATGCAGCCTATAAGAGCACCTATAAATCCACCACCTGAATGCCTTTCAACACTGTCAATGTATGACTGCACCGGCGAAACCGCGAATTCACCATACACTGCCAGGTACATAAACACACATATAAACCATATGAAAACTATGGTCATAACAAGCTTCATGATAGCATATGAATTGCCCTTATTGGACACAGCAAAAAAGCTGCCCACCAAAAGCACAAGCGGAAAAATATATGCCACCATTCCAAATACACCAAAAAGGAAACCGCTTACTGCGTTTCCCAAATGACCGCCTATTCCAAAATTGCTTATAAATAAAAGGATTGAAACAGCTACTACTATCCAGAGAAATATTTCCTTTTTAAAGGCCTGCTGCCTCTCTATCTGAGCCATTCTCTCCTTTTTTGTCTGTCTTTTTGCTGAGGATTTCTTCCTCGTTGCCATGTAACTAACCTCCGTGTTTTGATTTACAGAGTATATAATAACATATTTCTTCTGTTCTGTGTAAATTTTCTAAAGTAATTTTTCGATTTTGTGATTAAAGGGTCAAAAGGTATCATCGATGCATGCTTGCATGCAATTCGATGTATACCTTAGTGACCCGCACTACACCGAGAAAGTAGCAATTTGCTGCGGGGACGTAGCAAATTAGCGGATTTCGAGGTGGAGTCAGATTACGGGAATGCGTAGCATGTAGTAATCTGATTAATCATAAATGAGGTGCAAAATACCCCGCCATGAATGGCGGGGCAAAATGTTATGCAAAAACCACAATTTTACAAAATATTTTATTCACCAATAAGGTAATTGTATAATCCCTCATATTTGAATTTCGAAGCATTCCATGAGAAATCATTTGCCATGCCTCTGTCCACAATCTGGTTCCACTCACGCTTCTTATCGAAGAAGATGTGCTTAGAATAATTGATGACTGCAAGCATCTCATCGGCATTGTAGTTTGAGAACGAGAAGCCATCTCCTGAATTCTCATACTCATTGTAAGGCTTAACCGTATCCTTGAGACCTCCTGTCTCACGAACAATCGGAACGGTACCGTAGCGGAATGAGATAAGCTGTGTCAGACCGCAAGGCTCAAATCTGGATGGCATCAAGAATGCATCAGCAGCCGCATATAGTTTGTGCGCCAGATCATCAGAGTAACATATATTTGCCGAAACTCTGTCAGGGTATTTCCATGCATAGTGTCTGAACATATTCTCGTACTGAGGATCTCCTGTACCGATAACAACAAGCTGTGTGAAATCGTCCACGATACCTTCAATCACACGATTGATAAGGTCAAGACCTTTCTGGTCTGTAAGTCTTGAAATAAGACCTATCATATACTTCTTCTTGTCAACCGCAAGGCCAAGATCCTGCTGAAGCTTTGTCTTGTTGTTGAACTTCTTCTTTCTGAAATCGGAAGCATTGTAATTACAATAGATTCTGCCATCAGTCTGTGGGTCATAGGCATTGTAATCAATACCATTTACGATACCCTGCATGTCAAAATGTCTGGCACTTAAGAGTCCGTTTAATCCCTCACCGTAGTACTCTGTCTGAATCTCGTTTGCATATGTATCACTGACAGTGGTGATGTAGTCAGCATATACAAGACCACCCTTAAGCATATTTGCGTCCTTCTTGAACTCAAGCTTGTCCGGTGTGAACAGATTGTCTGTAAGACCTGAAACACCCTGTACCCACTCCTTGTCCCAGATACCCTGGAACTTAAGATTGTGGATAGTGATGATAGTCTTGATACCCCAGAAGAATGGATTTGCGGCAAACTCATTCTTTAAGTATACAGGCAGAAAGCCTGTCTGCCAGTCATGACAGTGTATAATATCCGGCTTAAAATCAATAAGCGGGAGCATTGAGAGTACAGCCTTGTCAAAGAATGTATACTTCTCAATCTCAAACTTAGTGTCAGAAGTATATGGAGAAAATCCTGTAAAGAACTCCTGATTGTCAATAAAGTAATATGTAATGCCGTCCTGCTCATATTTGAGCACTCCGACATACTTGTCCTGCACATATGGACCTGAGCTCATGTAAAAATGGGTAACATACTCAAAATTATTGCGATACTGCTCCGGTATACAGCTATAATCCGGTATTACAACCCTTACATCCCAATAGTTCTTGTCAAACTCTTTAGGAAGTGCACCGCACACATCTGCAAGGCCTCCTGTTTTTATAAATGGTACACACTCTGAAGCTACAAATAGAATCTTTTTCATATTCTCCTCCCGCTAAAACCCGTGATATATAATATTTAGTTTACTCTTTCCCAATTGTGGTATACTTCCTGGACGTCGTCATCATCGTCAAGAAGGTCTAAGATACGGCCGATATTTGTGATGTCAGCTTCATCTGTCAGTGTGACATATGTCTGTGGAATCATTGTGACCTCTGCTGAAGCCATTGTGATGCCTGCCTCCTCAAGAGCAGTCCTGACTGCATCAAAATCAGCAGGTGCAGTTGTGATTTCGTAGCTGTCATCCTCATCAGCAAAATCCTCAGCACCTGCATCGAGTGCCTGCATCATAAGGTCATCTGCATCCATATCGCACTCTTCCTTGTCGATGATGATCTGACCCTTCTCGTCAAACATGTAAGATACACAGCCCTGTGTACCGATGCTTCCCTGTCCCTTTGTAAAGGCATTGCGGACATTGGCCGCTGTACGGTTCTTATTGTCTGTAAGACACTTTACGATAATAGCTGTGCCTGATGGTCCATAGCCCTCATATGTAGCTGTCTCATAGTTTACACTGTTGCCGTCTCCTGCTGCCTTTTTGATACCTCTTTCGATTGTATCGTTTGGCATATTGTTGGCCTTTGCCTTGGCAACTACCTGTGCAAGCTTAAAGTTATTGGCAGGATCCGGTCCTCCCTCTTTAACTGCAACTGCGAGCTCTCTACCGATCATTGTAAAGATTTTGCCCTTTGCAGCATCATTTTTCTCTTTCTTATGCTTGATATTCGCAAATTTAGAATGTCCTGACATAATTTGTATCCTCTTTTCTACTTTTAAAAATAATCCATACCTTATAATATCATTTTTTCTCTTCCGGCGCAAGTTTCTTAATCATTACCTGCTTAATCACCTTATCCTCGACGCTCATAACAGAAAATCTGTAGCCATATGCGCTAATCACAGTCTTATCCCCCTCCTCCGGAATCTTATCCGAAAGTGATATGATAAAACCGTTAAGCGTCTCGTAGGCATCATCATCAACAGGCAGTGACAGTGCCTCCTTCACATCAGAAAACTCAGTCATGCCGTCCATTATAAATGTCTCGTCATCATTCTTTCTGATGTAGTTTTCTTCCTCATCGTGCTCATCCTCGATATTTCCGACAAGCTCCTCGAGTATATCCTCCATCGCGATAAGTCCAGATATCTGTCCGTACTCATCCACAACCATCGCAAGATGACTCTTTTTAGACTGCATCTTTTTAAACAGATCATTGATATTTACCGTCTCGGGTATGAAGTCCACCGGCCGGATAAGCCCGTCTATGTCCTTGATACTGCTGCGGTAAACCTCATTTTTTTCAAAAAATGTAAAAGCATCCTTGATATGTAAGACTCCGATGATACTGTCAACATCATTCTCATAGACCGGAAAGCGAGATTTGCCGGTATCTATGATAAATTCGATTGCATCGATAAAGGACATACTGCCGTCGAGGCTTACGATATTTTTGCGGTGAGTCATGATATCTTTTACTTCCTTATCATCAAACTCAAACACATTGTGTATCAGCTCTGCCTCAGATGCAAGGATTGTTCCCTGCTCATGCCCCTCCCTGACCATGGAAATAATTTCTTCCTCTGTGACATCATCATTTCCAAGTATTCCATCGAGAGTCTTTTTGTTGTTTTTCATTCCATAAAGCAATACTCCAATACACAAAAGAAGTATCACTACAAGTATTGATAAAATTATAATTGCATATAACATAATGTTTTATTATCCTATGTAATAAGTTCTAAGCTGATTTCAAGCGCCCTGTCTATTTTAAGCAATGTGTCCTCATCAAGATGGCACACTTTATCCTTAAGCCTTTTTTTTGTCGATTGTGCGAAGCTGCTCTAAAAGCACAACCGAATCCTTTGCAAGCGCATACTCCTTGCAGGCAAGCTCCACATGGGTTGGCAGCTTTGCTTTATGCATCTGCGAGGTTATTGCTGCGCAGATTACCGTCGGGCTGTGTCTGTTTCCGACATCATTTTGTATTATAAGAACAGGTCTTATCCCGCCCTGCTCTGAGCCTACAACAGGCCTTAAATCAGCGTAATAAATATCTCCTCTTTGAATAATCATACACGAATACACTCCATATTATGGTATACAAAAAGTATCTCCAGATTTTTCGAGTGTATTCTTAAAAGTTACACTTTTTTAGTTTTGTGGTAAATTCTTGGAACACGCGGTGTGATAAGACATGCAAACTCATAGTTGAATCTGCCTGACATCTCGCCTAACTGCTCCATTGTGATTGTCTCATCCCCGTCTTTACCGAGCAGAGTAACTGCATCGCCTATTTTCACGTCAGGTATGTCTGTCACATCAACCATAAACTGATCCATGCAGACTCTGCCGCATATAGGTGCTTTTTCCCTTTTATGAGAACCCAGCCCTTGTTTGAAAGTCCTCTTGAATATCCATCACCATATCCCACCGGGACAGTTGCTATCCTCATATGATGCTCTACCGTAAATGTGCCACCGTAGCTTATGTGCCTGCCCGGCTCAAGCTCCTTTACATAAGCAACCCTGCTGTGCAGCGACATAACAGGCTTTAGGGAGATTTTACTCTTGTCTACCTCCTCTGACGGCCACAGACCATAGAGTGTGATGCCTGCTCTTACCATATCCATATTGCACTCCGGAATTTCAACTATTCCCGCACTGTTTGAGCAGTGCTTAATCGGGATCTCGACTCCTCTTGCCTCAACAAGAGCTATCATCCTCTTAAAAAGATCAAACTGCTCAAAGGCAGGCTCCTTTGACAGCTCATCTGCCCTTGCAAAGTGAGTGAATATTCCTTCTATCATAATATTCGGCAGCTTAGCAATCTGTGCAATAATATCTGCACTTTCCTCTGTCACCTGAAAGCCTATACGACACATGCCGGTATCTATCTTGATATGTATCTTACAGGTTTTATTCTTAGCGACAGCGATACGCGATAGCTCCTTAGCTGTCTCATATGTACATACCGCCGGGCGCACATCGTTGTCCACTATCTCCTCAAACTGCTCCGGGAAGCTGAGTCCTAAAATAAGTATCGGCTTTTTCCTGCCTACTGCGATAAGCTGCATTGCCTCGTTGCTTGTAGCAACGGCATAGCCCCACAGATACGGAAGTGGCTCCAGTACCTCTGAAACAGCCTCAGCACCATGACCGTAACCATCAGCCTTTACGACTGCTGCCATCATTGTCCCCGGCTTTAGCTTATTATGCATCGACTCCATATTATATAAAATTGCATCCAGATCTATATCTGCTCTGATTCTGTTAATTGCCATTTTTTTCCACCTTAATCCAAACTTTATCTAATCCATCAATAATATCACTTGCTATCATACCATAAGAGCCGGTATTGTCAAATACCATATCACCGGCAAGTCCATGAATAAATGCACCGTATGCCGCGGCCTTTTTGGTGTCACGCCACTGTACCAGAAGACCTCCCACGATACCACTTAGCACATCTCCGCTTCCGGCTGTTGCCATACCGCAGTTGCCGGACAGATTGATAAACTTTTCGCCATCAGCCGCTGCGATAATCGTACGAAAATCCTTAAGCACACAAGTCACATTATACAAGCCTGCAAACGCTCCTGCCACACCGATGATATCCTCCTGTATATTAGCAATGCTCTTTTTCATAAGTCTGGACATCTCGCCCAGGTGCGGAGTCACGATGACAGGCATTTTATGCTCATTAAGTAAAGTCATGTTGTCTGATATGATATTAAGCGCATCCGCATCAATCACAAGAGGTATCTCTGCTGTTTTTAGTACTGTTTCAACTAACATTTTGGCATTATCAGACTTTGAAAGACCTGGACCTATCACCACTGCATCTGCCCACTCAAGCTCTGTCTCAAGCGCTTTAGCTGACGCGATATCAGTACAAAGCAGTGCTTCCGGCAAAGCACATTGGATTATTGAACGGTTGCACTCCGGCGTTATAATTTTCACAAGCCCTGCTCCGCTTTTGTATGCAGCCTTTGCCGAAAGCACCGCCGCACCGGCCATATTGCGGCTTCCTGCTATAACTAACAGTTTTCCGAAAGTTCCCTTGTTGGAGTGTGCCGGTCTGTTATCAAGCTTCTTTAAATCAGACTCATCAAGAGCCCTTACTGATGGCAGATTACCACAAAAGCTGTGGTCATCTATGCCTATAGGCACCACCTTAACCAGACCGCAATAATCACAGCCCGGCCACAGGAGAAGGCCCGTCTTCTTATAAGAAAAAGTATATGTGAAATCTGCTTTAAAAGTGCATCCCATCACATGTCCTTTATCAGAATCCACTCCCGACGGCACGTCGACCGCCACCCTGTAAGCATCTGTCTTGTTAACGGATGAAATCACATCTGCTAAAGAGCCTTCTATGGCTCGCTTAAGCCCTGTGCCAAACAGTGCATCTATTATTACGTCACTTTTACACACACACTCAATATCAGAGACCACCTTAAAGCCATACCTTGCGTATATATTTTTCTGCAGCTCAAAGAGCTCGCTTCCTGCCTCATCTGTGCCAAAAGCATAGTACACCTTGCATCTGTATCCGGCCTGATTTAAAAAGTCTTGCTATCGCGATACCGTCTCCTGCATTATTGCCTCTGCCGCATATCACGGCAAACTCCTTTGATTTATCAAAACATGCAACAAGCTCCCGGACAACACCGGCCGCAGCCTGCTCCATCAGCACCACCGAAGGAACCAAAAAGACCTGTGATGTTGTATCGTCCAGAAGCTTCATTTCATTACCTGTAACAATATATTCCAATATTAATTCCCCTTATTCTCATTGTTTGCATTATCAGCATTTGCATTATTGGCATTGAAAACCATAGGATCGTCATATTCAATATCAAAAAGATCTAAAACCAGTAAAGGAACCTTTTTTATCATTCATAAGACTCACCCTCTATTTATTTTTGGAGTTTTTAACAATATTATAGCTGAGCTGCATAAGGCTGTCAGACAGATGAACACTCTCCACAACCACATCTTTATTTGGAATTTCAAGATCCACATGTGCAAAATTCCATATAGCCCTTATTCCTAAATCCACAAGCTTTGACGCAATAGAGTCAGCCTTTGACTTTGGCATGGTGAGCGCCGCAATATCCACCCTGTGTGTTCTGCAATACTCATCCAGCTCACTTAGCATAAGGATTGGAATACCTCGCACACTCTTTCCTGAAAGCTCAGGATTTACGTCAAAAAGCGCTGTTATGACAAAGCCAAGCTTTTCAAACTTTACATAATTGGCGAGTGCCTGGCCCAGATTGCCTGCACCGATGATAATTATTCTATGCTCTGTATTAAGTCCCATTATCTTTCCGATTTCCTCGTAGAGAAACTGAACATTATATCCGTATCCCTGCTGTCCAAAGCCACCGAAATTATTGAGATCCTGTCTGATTTGTGAAGCTGTCACCTTCATTCTGTGACTCAGATCGTTTGATGAAATACGCTCCACTCCCTCATCCAAAAGCTCTCCGAGATATCTATAGTATCGTGGCAGCCTTCTGATAACTGCCTGTGATATTTCTTTACTCAAGTCTTATTCCTCCAATCATCAGGATATCATTTCTCTTTTAAAGACAAAAACCCAAGAGTAATTATAATTTTTTGAAGGTCATCTGTCAATGTGTTAAGAATTTAACATTCAAAAAATTCATAATTATCCCCGGGTTATATCTTATTCTAAGGCTAAAAACCAAATTTCAGATTAAATTGTCTTCTCAAGCTCCTCTCTGATTGCCTTGATGAAGCCTTCGCTGTTTAAAACAGTAGGATTTTCAATTGTTGTGATGAGTGCGAGATCCTTTGTCATCTTTCCGCTCTCAATAGTCTTTATACAGGCTGCCTCAAGCTTGTCTGCAAACTCAGAAAGTGCCGGAATCTTGTCAAGCTCTCCTCTTTTTCTGAGTGCTCCTGTCCATGCAAAAATAGTAGCTACAGAGTTTGTTGAAGTCTCCTCACCCTTTAAGTGCTTGTAATAGTGTCTCTGTACTGTTCCGTGTGCTGCCTCATACTCATAGTATCCGTGAGGGGATACAAGCACTGATGTCATCATGGCAAGTGAGCCGAATGCAGATGAGATCATGTCACTCATTACATCTCCGTCGTAGTTCTTGCATGCCCAGATAAATCCACCCTCAGATTTCATTACTCTGGCAACTGCATCATCAATAAGTGTGTAGAAATATGTAATTCCAGCCTTCTCAAAAGCATCCTTATACTGTGCATCAAAGATTTCCTGGAAGATATCCTTGAAGGTATGGTCATACTTCTTTGAGATGGTATCCTTTGTGGCAAACCATAAATCCTGCTTTGTATCAAGTGCATACTTAAAGCAGCTATGTGCAAAGCTCTCGATTGAATCATCCAGGTTATGCTGTCCCTGAATAACTCCTGCGCCCTTAAACTCATGTATTAATTCCCTGGTCTCAGTTCCGTCTTCTGCTGTAAATACAAGCTCAGCCTTTCCTGGACCGGCTACCTTCATCTCTGTTGCCTTGTACACATCACCATATGCATGACGAGCGATTGTGATTGGTTTAGCCCATGTCTTTACGTTTGGCTCTATACCCTTTACAACGATTGGTGCTCTGAAAACTGTTCCGTCAAGCATGGCTCTTATTGTGCCGTTAGGACTCTTCCACATCTCCTTTAAATTGTACTCTGTCATTCTGGCTGCGTTTGGTGTGATTGTCGCACATTTTACTGCGACACCGTATTTCATGGTTGCCTTTGCTGATTCAACGGTCACCTGATCATCTGTACGATTTCGCTCCTCTAAGCCCAGATCATAATACTCTGTCTTTAAATCGATAAAAGGTATTAAAAGCTCATCCTTTATCATCTGCCAGAGGATTCTGGTCATCTCGTCTCCGTCCATCTCTACAAGGGTGTTGTCATCGTAATCTTGCTCATTCTTAAATCTCCTTTACTTAATAAGGTTCTCCCAACCAAGGTGTTCCATATTTTTCTTTGAATTGTTTATATGCTCTCTGGCGCTATTTTTCTGCCAGCAGTGCGTCATGATTCTTAATTGCCTCGCATATCTGTTTATGCTCGTGAGTGGAGTTTTTGGCTCTTTTTGTCTCGCCGAGTGTCACCTTTCTCACTCTGCCGACATACTCATGATAGTCCTTTAATACCCTCATAAGCTCTTTGCTTCCGCCAGCCTCATACAATAGCTCATGAAACCTATTGTCCAGCTCAAGAAGCTGCTTTGCATTGCCCTTTTTCTCGTGGAACTCCGTGAGATAAATATTCTCCTCCATAGCTGCCATCATCTCGTCCGATATCCTCGTTGCAGCCCATCTGGCACAAAGCCCCTCAAGCAGAGCCCTTATCTCGTATATATCCCTGATATCGTCCGTGGAAACACCCTCCACGAACGCTCCCTTATTGGGGATGATAGACACAAGTCCCTCAAGCTCAAGCTGACGCAGTGCTTCCCTCACAGGAGTCCTGCTCACTCCAAGCTCATCACCGATATTCTTTTCCTTAAGCTCATCGCCCTTTGCAAATGTTCCTGCAAGTATACCATCCCTGATATGATTGTATACCTTGGCACTCAGGCTGTAATTATCATGTGACATGTACTAATCCACCTCACTATAATACTATATTAAGCTTTTTACAGCAATCAGTAATTTGAACTACAAGCTCATTATCTGTGATGGTAGTCACACGTCCCTCGTCGTACTGCTCATCTACCCATTTCTTTATCATGGTCACAAGCTTTGAGTTCTTATCTACTTTTCTGTCATCCGGCAGACGGTAGTAGGTGTTTATCCACAGCGCTATTCCTGCAAGTCCTGATGTATTGGACACAGCTACAAGAGGTGGTCTGTTTAAGAATTTACCTGTATCGAATATGTTGTAAATTTCCTCATTTTTGAGAAGTCCGTCAGCATGGATTCCGGCTCTCGTCACATTGAAGTTTCTGCCGACAAAAGGTGTACGGCTCGGCTGCACATATCCAAGCTCCTTCTCAAAGTACTCTGACAACTCTGTGATAACCGTTGTATCCATTCCATCGAGTGTGCCTTTAAGCTGTGCATACTCAAATACCATAGCCTCAAGTGGTGTGTTTCCGGTTCTCTCTCCGATACCAAACAGTGAACAGTTGACACCGCTTGCTCCGTAGAGCCATGCCGTAGTCGAATTGTTTACCGCCTTGTAAAAGTCATTGTGTCCATGCCACTCAATCTGTGATGAAGGCACACCTGCATGTGTGTTAAGTCCGTATATGATACCCGGAACGCTTCGAGGTATAACTGCTCCCGGGAAGTTTACTCCATATCCCATTGTATCACAGGCACGCACCTTAATCGGAATCTTGTACTCCTCCTGCAGCTTCATGAGCTCAACACAGAACGGAATAACAAAACCATATATATCAGAACGTGTGATATCCTCCAGATGGCACCTAGGGCTTATTCCTGTCTCAAGACACTCCCTGATGACTGACAGATACATATTCATTACCTCGCGTCTGGTCATCTTCATCTTATAGAAAATATGATAATCCGAACAGCTTACAAGTATACCGGTTTCCTTGAGTCCTATATCCTTTACAAGCTCAAAGTCCTTTTTGCTGGCACGAATCCACGATGTAACCTCCGGGAACTTATATCCTCTCTCGAGACACTTGTAAACAGCGTCCCTGTCCTTTTTGCTGTAGAGGAAAAACTCGCTCTGTCTGATTATTCCCTTAGGGCCACCAAGCTTATGTAAATAATCATAAATGGTAACAATCTGCTCCGTCGTGTACGGTGCTCTCGACTGCTGGCCATCTCTGAATGTAGTATCTGTAATCCAGATGTCCTCCGGCATATTGTGAGGCACTATTCTGTCATTGAATGCTATCTTAGGAACTTCTGAATAAGGAAAGAGATTTCTAAAAGTATTCGGCTCATCTACATCCACGAGCTGGTAAAAATGCTCTTCAAGCTGCAGTAAATTTGTTTTTTCGTTCATCAAAACTTCTCTCATCTTCACATCTCCTGTGCTTAGTTTTATCTTTTGAATAATTGTATACAATTATACTTTTTGTGTCAATAAAAAAATTTAAATCTTAGTGTAACACTTTGTTATGTCTATCATAACCTAGAGTGTAAATAAATTTTATTGGAGGTCACTTATGAGTGATTTTAGCAGCAACAAACTGTTCATGCAGCAATACAGATAACGGATGCGGATGTTCTTCGATTTTATGGATTATCCTGTTACTGTGCTGCTGTTGTGGAAATGGTAACGGAGGCTCTTTCTTCGGAGGAAACGACTGTGGAAGCGGCAATAACAGCTGTATCTGGGCTATCATCTTACTTTTCTGCTGTGGTGGCTTTGGCTGTGGCGGCAGCAGCAATAACGGCTGCGGATGTGGCTGCGGCTGCTGATTTACATTTTTACTGCGGGTCTTTTCGGCCCGCAGCTTTTTACGACTTTTCAGTATTCTTTTTTTGCCTGTGCTGCTCTTTTTCTTTGAGCTTTTCAAGGACTTTACATTCGCCCTTCACCCTGTGCTTTTTGATGCATTCTTCATCTATCTCGTATACGTCGTGACCATCTATGATAAGCATATATCTTTTTTAATAATATATGCTGTAAACATGCATAATGTGAATCAGGTGACATATTATATAGAAATATATTTTAAAGGATTTTTATGGACGAGAACAGCCTGTTTACACCATTCGATGAAATAACCCAGACAAGGGAGCTTCAGATGCTTAAAAACCATAATCCCATATATGCCGCATGACTCACAAAAGCAGATGACTCTTATGGTTCACTACATATCACTTATGAATTCAATGAGAATGATAGATTGTGCACCGGCACTTTCTGTTGCAGAGACAGAAAGTATGGCAGACAGAAGGCTTTCCATGCTCAATGCCTTAAAGAAATACTGCAGCAAAAGCGAACAGGATACGATAGACAATCTGTTAAATATTTTTTCAGTTTTGGACAATAGGGAGATTTATGACAAAGCAGGAATTTTTAAATAATTTTGCACAAAAGGAAAAACCGAAAGATACAACGAGCGCCATGCCATTTCTCATGGAAAGTATTAAGGAGGCAAAGCGTAACGGCATAGAATTTACCAAAGAAGAGGTATATTCCATGTGCACCGAGCTAAGCAAAAACCTGCCTGAGAAAAACCGCAGGCAGGTTGAAAGGCTTTTAAAAATGCTATAGTTAATTTTTAAACGAATCTGTATTTATGCGAAGTATCTTGTCTATCGGAGCAGGCGAATTTCCCTTGCCATCCGTACCCTCAAGGTACTTCTCCCCCGCAGATTCAAAAATGACATACAATCTTTTATCCACACTGTCAAGCTCCTCTGAGCCCGGCGGCATCTCTATTGTGATGTCGGGGCTGTTGGGCCTTGACGACAGAGCTATGAGTGATTTGTAGCACTTGATATACGATGACTCATTTCTGCCATAGGAGGTGCTCAGATATACCTTTCCTGAGGCATCAAATGTAACTCCCTGCACCCTGGCAGGTATCGTATATGTGCTCAGGCTTGTGAGCTTGTCGTCCTTTTTGTCATAATAATATGCTACCATCTTTGACTTAAAAAGGATATTATGAGTGGCTATCCACAACCTGCCTCCATAGTATGTGATGCATGACGGCTTGTTTCCCACATCAAACACATCTACCACACCTGTCGCATCGATGACCTGCTTGGAATTCGCAGTGGCCATTAGAGAGATAAAATCATACGAGATACGCTCCACAGTTGTGTCGTATGAATTGCACACCCATACATTTTCCCCGTCAAAGGCAATTCCGCCCAGGTGACTGTTTGCATCCATGCCAAGTGTCACAAGGTACTCTCCGTCCTCCCTGTCAAATACCATAAGCTCCCCGAGTGAGCCCTTGTCATCAGAATAGCTCGTGATAAGCACGTATTCGTCCGTGATACAAATTCCCTGAGGACACTGTGCCTCACTGAAAATATAATTATTGAGAAAATCATTTTCCTTCGTCTCCGGCATGCCCGGAATATCTATTTCATCTATAAAATCGTAATCGCAATCCTTAAGCGCCAGTGTATGCGCTTTTTTATTACTCCTGTAATTGTAATGCTCTACGCTGTATTCGTTGTTAATCGTCCTGACCCATTTGGCATATACCACATATCCATTTGCTTTTTCGTAGGTCAGAACATCCGCCTTTTTTGAAAAATGCTCATCCAGATACCAGCCATCAAATTTATAACCATATTTGTGTGGTTCTCTTAGTCCCATGAATTTCTGCTTTGGTGTGATGTATCCATAATTATTGATATTGTTTGCCGCACCGCCCAGATTATAGTAAATATATGAAACACCATCACTTTCTGACATATTGTCAACCAGTGTATTTAGTGATGGCCCGGAAGCAAAAGAGGCAGTTTCTGCCTCTTTTATCTCCGATGCAAACACATGAGTATTGGTAAAAATCAATGTAAGTAATATAATTAATGCTATTCTACTCTTCAACTTCAACAAGCTTGCTTGCCCTTTCTTCTATCTGTTTTGCAGCCACATCGTCCGGTGCCTGCTCATATCTGGCAAACTCATATGAGAATGTGCCGCTTCCGCTCGTCATTGAGCGAAGTGTGGCATTGTATCCATAAAGCTCCAGATAAGGAATATCCGCTACTATCTCCTGATATCCATTGTCTGTCGGGTTCATGCCCATCACTCTTGCACGTCTCTTGTTAAGCTCACCCATCACATCACCTGTATAGCCCTCAGGCACCACTACCTTAAGAGTTGCAATCGGCTCAAGAAGCACTGGCTTTGCCTCCATAATGCCCTTTTTAAAGGCCTGTTGTGTTGCCACCTTAAAGGCCATCTCAGATGAATCAACCGGATGATAAGAGCCATCATACAGCACAGCCTTTATACCCGTCACAGGATAGGCTGCAAGAGGTCCCTTTTTCACGGACTCTGCAATACCCTTTTCAACAGCCGGGAAGAAGTTCTTCGGTACAGCTCCTCCTACGACCGTCTGCTCAAATACATATGGCGTATCCATATCACCTGACGGCTCAAAGGTCATCTTGACATGTCCGTACTGTCCGTGTCCGCCTGACTGCTTCTTGTACTTATACTCTACGTCAGATTTTTTCCTTATAGTCTCCTTAAAGGCTACCTTTGGACGCATAAGCTCTATCTCCACCTTGTACTTTTCAAGAAGCTCACTTGCCACTACCTCAAGCTGCATATCACCGATACCATATAGTACAGTCTGTCCATTTTCACTGTCATTTACACTGTTTAGCGTCAGATCCTCCATTAACAGTTTCTGTAAAGACTGGGAAATCTTGTCCTCATCGCCCTTTTTCTTTGCCTTATAGCGCATTGCCACATACGGCTTTGATATACTTGTTCTAAGATATGTAACAGGCATATTTCTGGTGGAAAGTGAATCCGTCGTAAGAGTCTTTGTAAGCTTTGCAAGCGCTCCGATATCACCTGCATGAAGCTCCTTCACTTCCTCCACCTTACTGCCTCTCATCACATAGAGCTTACCGATTTTCTCATCGCAGTCCCTGTGGTAATTGTAAAGCACATCGTCTGTCTTAAGTACACCTGAATTAACCTTGATCAGCGAATACTTACCGATGTACGGGTCAACTATCGACTTAAACACATAAGCACTCTTTGATTTTGCAAAATCATAATCAGCATTATACACCTCATTTGTCTTGGTGTTAATACCGGTACAGCTTCTCTTCTCAGGACTTGGCAGGTATTTCACGATATCAGCCATAAGTGTATACATGCCTCTTGCGAGAATATTTGAGCCCATGAGCACCGGTACAATAGAGCCCTCAAGCACGTTTGCACGAAGCGCAGCCCTGATTTCATCCTCAGAGAACTCCTCTCCTCCGAAATATCTGTCCATGAACTCCTCACTTGTCTCAGCTACAGCTTCAACTAGGGCCTCACGACATATTCCCAGGTTCTCCTTTGAGTACTCAGGCACATCAAACTTATCCACGCCTCCGCTTTCATTCCATCTCTTTGCCCTCTGCTGGATGACATTGACATAGCCCACAAACTTCTCATTCTCTCTGATTGGCAGATGGAATGGAGCTATTTTCTTGCCGTAAAGCTCCTGCAGCTTTAATACCACATCCTTGAAGCTTGCATTGTCGATATCCATGTCCGTAACGAAAATCATCCTCGGGAGCTTGTATTTCTCGCATATCTCCCATGCTCTTTTTGTGCCTGTCTGTATGCCTGCCTTGCCTGAAACCACGATGATTGCAGCATCTGCAGCCGATACAGCTTCTTCAACCTCTCCCACAAAATCAAAAAAACCAGGAGTATCGAGAATATTTATTTTGACATTATCCCACTCTATCGGTACAACCGATGTATGTATAGAGAACTGACGCTTTATCTCTTCCTTGTCAAAATCGCTGATAGTGCTGCCATCCGCTACAGTGCCCATTCTGGTGGTCTGTCCTGCCAGATATGCCATAGCTTCCACGAGTGATGTCTTGCCACAGCCGCTATGGCCTAAAAGCACGACGTTTCGAATCTTCTCAGTAGTGTAAACATTCATTTCAAGTACCTCCCTGACATTATTATAGTATGTAAACATTGTACTAATATTTTATATAATTTACAACACTTTTATGCAATCTGATTAATCATAAATGACTTTTGGCCCTCATATCATTATTATATTGGAATAAATATGCCAATAATTTATTGCTTTATAGTGTTAAATTGGATATAATATATTGTAAATATTCCGAACCACTATAGTGCGATTTTGAGAATGTGCGTGTGGTGATTCTGAATAGTTACAATAAAGAATTAGGAGATACACATAAATGCATTTTGATAAAGTTGGCTTTATAGGGCTCGGTCTGATTGGCGGCTCGATAGCCAGAAAAATGAAAGAAAATAATCCAAAGGTCTCAATTATCGCAACAGCCGGGCATCAACAGACCATAGAGGATGCCTTTGGGCTTGGCCTGATAGATAATAATGAGCTTTTAGAGCTTAACTCATTTAAAGACTGCGACGTAATCTTTCTGTGTGCACCGGTAAACAAAAATATCGAATACCTCACACAGCTTAAAGATATCATAAAGGATGACTGTATCATCACAGATGTAGGCAGCACCAAAACCCAGATTCACGAAAAGGTCATAGAGCTCGGCCTTGAGCGCAATTTTATCGGCGGTCATCCTATGACCGGCTCTGAAAAAACAGGCATACTCAATTCAGACAAGCAGCTTTTGGAAAACGCCTACTATATTATCACTCCTACTGCAGCAACTACTGAAGAAAATCAGAATGATTTCAAACAGTTTGTACTTTCACTGGGCTCGATAGCTCTCATTTTAGACTACAGGGAGCACGATCATGCTACCGCAGCCATCAGCCACCTGCCACACATGATTGCATACTCTCTCGTCAATCTGATTGAGCATATTGATTCCGAAAAAGAGACCATGAAAACTATCGCTGCCGGAGGCTTCCGCGATGTGACACGTATCGCTGCAAGCTCCCCTGTCATGTGGGAAAACATATGTGAGTCCAACAAAACACAGCTGCTCTCACTCATGGATCAGTATGAAGCCAATTTCCATAAGCTTCGCGAAATAATTGCAGAGGGCAGTTCTCAAAAGATGATTGATTATTTCCAGGATTCAAAGAATTACAGGGATTCACTCACACTGCCCGGTGCCAAAATCCGCAAGGATTTCCACGAGGTATTTGTCGATATTGCCGATGAGGCAGGCGGTATTGCAGTGCTTGCAAGCCTTTTAGCCTTCAACGGCATCAGCATCAAGAATATCGGCATCATAAACAACCGTGAGTTTGAGGAGGGTGTACTGCGCATAGAGTTCTATGACGAAGCTGCTCTTGAATCAGCTATCAGCGTACTTAAAGAAAGAAACTATACTATTCACCGCAGATGATTTATCCTGTTATATGGTTTTAATCCCAAAAACAACGAGCCGTAAAACGAATTTGATTCGTTTTACGGCTCGTTTTATATCGTCCATGCAGCACTGTCTACAAATAAGCAGAAAACAATAACTCTTTATTAATATACACTCTCCTCAAGTACCTCATAGAAATCCTCAAAAGTCTTACGACAGCAATAAGGATCTATTATCTCAACACCCTCTGCCTTAAGCCCCGGCAAAGTAAATGACATGGCTACGCGATGATCGTCATACGTTTTAATTTTACAAGGCTTAATACACTCTGCCGGATAAATCCTTAAGCCATTTTCAGTTTCTTCAACCCTCACACCTAATTCCGCCAGGTTTTCCTCAATGGCGTTTATCCTGTCACACTCCTGCAGACGGATATGTGAAATGCCTTCTATTCCTACAGGCTCATTTGCAAACGGCGCAATCGCAGCAAGTGTCAGCGCCTGGTCTGAGAATGTTGACAAATCCCAGCTTCCGCCATGTATATGAGCATTCTTTGGTGGCATACACACTATGCCGTCTGCCTCGTCGGAAATTGTGCAGCCCATATCCGCAAGCACATCAAGAAATGCCACATCTCCCTGCAAGCTGTTCTGGTGCACGCCCATCACCTGTGACTTAACATGTAAAAGCGGGCTCATTGCATAAAAATAGCATGCAGCCGACACATCCGGCTCTATATCATAGTCTAAGCTTTCATACGCTGCTTTCTTAGGAATAATAAAGCTGTTATTCTTTTTGTCCTGCATCACATCAAGCCCAAACTGCTTCATCATAAGACGCGTCATCTCAACATATGCCATACCATGCGTTCCTGTGACATTAATCGTAAAAGTCTTTTCCATCACTATTGCCGAGATAAGAAGGGCACTCAAAAACTGGCTGCTCTTGTCTACGTTTATATCAACAGCATCAGCATACTCCCCTGTATTTCCGATTGTAAAAGGAAAATGATATACGTTTTCATCATACTCAATATGGGCACCCAGCTTTTCAAGCGATACAAGCAGATCCTTCATAGGACGCTTCTTCATCTGCTCAGAGGACACTATATGGTATCTGCCCTTTGACAGTCCAAGAAGAGCTGTAAGAAAACGTGCAGCGGTACCTGCACTTCCCACATCTATCTCAGCTTCATTCTTTGGTATCCTGCCTCCAAAGCCTGTTATTGTTATTTTTCTTTTATCCTCATCCACCAAAACCGGAAATCCCAGACGAATCAGTGCATCTATAAAATGTCTCGAATCATCACTAAAAAGACACCCTTTTAAAACGCTGCTCCCGCTTGCGAGTGCAGCGATTAAAAGGGCCCTGTTTGTGATACTCTTTGAGCCAGGTACACTGGTTACTATATCATGTGGATGATTTACTTTTTTTACTTTATAAATCATTGAAAATCTGATAAATATCAATCTTGAGTGCATCAGTGTCTGTCATACCGATAAACACAGCACCATAGTGATATACTCCTTCTTCACTGTCTGTTCTTCGTACAATCTCGATAACCGCATCCACAACCTCCTTGGTCCAAATTTGGATCCTGGTGTCATAATATGTATGTATATCGAGAGGTATACTTTTAATCAACATATTAGTATATATGATTGATTTTTACAAGTAAAATTTATTCAGCTGCCTCATCGTCCATATGCATATCGTTTGTTATAAACATCGCATCACCAAAGCTGAAAAACCTGTATCTTTCCTCTACAGCCTCTTTGTATGCATTGAGGACATGCTCTCTGCCTGCTAATGCTGACACAAGCATGACAAGTGTAGACTGTGGCAGATGGAAATTTGTAATCAGACAGTCAATCACCTTAAAGCTGTATCCCGGATAAATAAAGATATCCGTCCATCCGCTGCACTCTTTTAGCACGCCGTTTTCATCGGATGCCGCCTCTAAGGTACGAGTGCTTGTAGTGCCAACAGATATTATTCTGCCGCCATTTTTCTTTGCATTATTAATCTTGTCTGCAGCCTCCTGTGACACCATGTAAAACTCAGAATGCATATGGTGATCAAGCACATTATCCACCTTTACCGGTCTAAACGTGCCAAGCCCCACATGTAAAGTCACCTCTGCAATATCCACACCCTTATCTTTTACCTGCTGTAAAAGCTCCTTTGTGAAATGCAGTCCTGCCGTAGGCGCAGCGGCCGAGCCGTCATACTTTGCATATACTGTCTGGTAGCGGTTCTTGTCCTTTAGCTGATGTGTGATGTATGGCGGCAATGGCATCTGTCCGAGCTTATCAAGTATCTCCTCAAAAATACCCTCATAGCTAAACTGTATCAGCCTGTTTCCATCATCAACCACATCTATTACTTCACCGGTTAAAAGTCCGTCACCAAATATAATCCTTGTGCCCGGTTTTGCCTTTTTACCCGGCTTTACAAGAGTCTCCCATACGTCATTTTGTCTGCGCTTTAGAAGAAGTATCTCTATCTTTGCCATAGTGCCTTCTTTCACGCCAAAAAGACGTGCAGGAATTACCTTTGTATTGTTGAGCACAAGGCAGTCGCCCGGTCTTAAATATTTAACAATCTCCTTGAACACATGATGGCTGACTTCTCCTGTCTTCTTGTCAAGCACCATGAGTCTTGAGCTGGAGCGGTCCTCCAAAGGATCCTGTGCTATTAGCTCCTCCGGAAGATCATAATCAAAATCTTTTACGTCCATAATTTTCCTATTCCTAACACTATACTAACGTCTAACCACGAAGTGTGATACCTGCAGTCTCTTTAAGATGAGCAAGTATATCCTTTACAAAGCCCTCGACCTTCTTAGTCTTAAGCTCCTCATCCTTTGGTGTAAATACTACACTGTACGCCATGCTCTTCTTATTCGGAGGAAGCTGTACACCCTCGTAAACATCAAACAGTGTAACATCTGAGACATAATCACAGGCTTCTCTGATACCGTTTTCAATCTGCTCACATGTGATATCCTTGTCCACAACAAAAGCAAAATCTCTCTTCTCATCATCAAATTTTGAGATTGGAGTAAATACTCTGTCCTTTCCATACCACTGTGAAAGAACTCTTAAATCAAGCTCCATCACATATGCCGGTACTCTCATGTCAAGCTCATCGCATATCTCATATCTTACCTGACCGAGATATCCGATTTTTTGTCCGTCACAGAATACCTCTGCTGTCTGATATGGATGAAGGAATGGCTTTTGAGCCGGCTTGTATGTAAACTTCACATCAAGTGCATCTGCTACAGTCTCAGCCAGTCCCTTTATAGTAAAGAACGATTCATCCTCACCGAATACGCCTGCGCAAAGTGTCTCTCTCTCATCCGGATACTCTGTAAGCGGAAGCTCCTTTGCGATAAAGATATTTCCCAGCTCAAAGATTCTTCCCTCCAGGATACCCTTCTTCTGGTTTCTTGCTATGGCATAAAGCATCTCAGAAGCAAGTGTTGTTCTCATAAGCGAGAGGTCAACATTGATTGGGTTTATAAGCCTGATAGCATGTCTTTCAGGTGCATCCTCCGGGAATCTGAGCAAATCAAGATCAGCAGGTGAGAAGAATGAGTAATGTATTCCCTCATACGCGCCTGCTGCACAGAGCACCTCTTTTATCTTGCGCTCTGTCTGCTGTCTAAGGTTGAGTCCTCCGAGTGTAACCTGTGCCGTAGGCATGAATTCAGGAATGACATGGTCATAGCCATACATACGGATAACCTCCTCGGCCACATCCGGATAATCCTCCATATCCTCACGATATGCAGGAATCATGAGTGTCAGCTCATCACCGCTTACAACCGGTGCAAAGCCTAAATTTGTGAGTATTCTCACAATATCCTCTGTAGGTACCTCTATTCCAAGCACACCATTAACCTTTGCAATAGAAACCTTCATCTCTTTTGGCTCAAGCGAATTTCCTGTAGTCACCTCAACGTGAGTTGAAGAAACCTTACCACAGCCAAGCTCCTCCATCAGGTGAAGCGCTCTCTTCATAGCCATGGCTGTTGTATACTCGTTTACACCCTTTGAGTAAAGTGCACTCGAATCAGAAGCCTGTCCCAGCGCACGAGAGCTCTTTCTGATATTATCTCTTGCAAATTTTGCAGACTCAAACATCACCTCTGTGGTTCCGTCATTAATCTCAGAGTTTAAGCCGCCCATGATACCGGCGAGCGCAACTGCCTTCTTTCCATCACAGATAACGAGGTTATTGCTGTTTAACTCAAATTCCTTCTCATCAAGTGTGACAATTTTCTCTCCATCGTTTGCACGTCTTACTACAATCTCATCTCCCTCAAGGTATGAGTAATCAAAAGCATGCATTGGCTGTCCGAGCTCTTTTAAAACAAAGTTAGTGATGTCTACCACATTTGATATAGAGCCTATTCCAACAAGTGCAAGACGCTTTCTCATCCATGCCGGTGACTCAGAGATTTTTACATCATGCACATAGTGAGCTGTGTAGCGAGGGCAGATGTCCTGTGCCAGGACAGATACCTTGAAATTTTTCCTTCTTCACATCATCAGCAGTATAGTCAAGTGCAGGCTCCTTAAGCTCTTTTCCCAAAACAGCAGCAACCTCTCTTGCCATGCCATATATACACTGACAGTCAGGTCTGTTTGCTGTGATTGCAATATCAAAAATCCAGTCATCAAGGCCAAGGATAGGTTTTACATCATCTCCCGCCTTAGCATCCTCAGGTAAAACCAAAAGTCCGTTGTAGCCTGCACCCGGATAAAGGTCCTCATTTAAGCCAAGCTCTACGCCTGAGCATAACATTCCATATGAATCATATCCACGCAGCTTGCCCTGCTTTATCTCCATCACGCCCTCTATTGTAACGTGATCCTTTGCTGTGGCATATACTGTGGCACCGATAAGTGCAAGAGGATATTTGCCACCTGCCTTTACATTGTCCGCTCCACAGCAGATCTGGAATGTGCCATGTGCTCCGGCATTTACCTGACACAGACTTAGGTGTGTCTCCGGAATCGGCTCACATTTTTCTACAAGGCCGACTACTACGTTTGAGATATCCTTTCCCACCTCATATGATTCCTCAACCTCGAAACCACATGAAAATAATTTTTCCTCTAACTCCTTTGGTGTTACATCTATATCTACATAATCTTTTAACCAGCTAAGTGGTGTTAACATAATTTTTGCCTCCTGTTATATATTCAAGAAATGAATCTAGTTGTCATCAATCTGGTCTAATACCCTAAGGTCTGACTCGAATAAAAGCTTGATGTTGTTAATTCCGTATTTGAGCATTGCAATACGCTCAAGACCGATACCAAATGCAAATCCGCTGTACTCATTTGTGTCTATGCCACAGCCCTCAAGCACCTTTTTATTTACCACACCTGCACCAAGCACCTCAATCCAGCCTGTGCCCTTGCATAAAGAGCAGCCCTTGCCGTGGCACTGGAAGCAGCTTACATCAACCTCTACAGACGGCTCTGTAAATGGGAAGTATGAAGGACGAAGACGTGTTGTGACATTCTTTCCGAACATCTTCTTTACAAGCTGGTCAAGCATACCCTTTAAATCGCAGAGTGTGATGCCCTTATCTACCACAAGTCCCTCCATCTGTGTGAACATAGGAGAATGTGTCGCATCATCATCCGAACGGAAAACCTTACCCGGTGAAACAACCTTGATAGGCGGCTTCTTTGCTTCCATAACGTGAATCTGTCCTGCTGAGGTCTGTGTACGAAGTAAGAACTCAGGTGATAAGTAGAACGTATCCTGCATATCACGCGCCGGATGATCCTTTGGAGTATTTAAAGCTGTAAAATTATAGTAATCATTCTCGATTTCTGTACCCTCGTAAACCTCAAAGCCCATAGATGTGAAAATCTCTGAGAGCTGGTCCTTTACCTGTGTTACAGGATGAAGATTACCCTTTTTGCTTCTCTTTGCAGGCATAGTGACATCTATTTTCTCGCTCTCATACTTGCGCTTAAGTGCCTCTGCCTCAAATCTTTTAACTCTTTCATCAAGGAGCTTCTCTACAGCCTCACGAGTCTCGTTAACCCACTGACCCACCTTTGGTCTGTCCTCCGGAGCAACATCCTTCATGCCCTTTAAGACAGCTGTGAGCTCACCCTTCTTTCCAAGAATTGCAGCACGCACATCATTTAATTTTTCAAGACCGTCAGCCTTATCAATTTCAGCAAGTGCTTTTTCTCTGATCTGTTGAATTTTGTCTCTCATCGAATTTCACCTCATAATATTTTTCTTAATTTGCATAAACTCGTAACTCCAAGCTCGAATTTCCCGTTTATGCGATAAAAAACGCCCCTGCATGGCTATTAAACCGTGCAGGGACGAAAATTCCGCGATACCACCCTGATTTCCATTGACGTTTTACTCAATGGACTCTCATTGATATGTGTAACGTACATAACACGTCATGAACTACTGTACTTCATCCATGCAGCTTCAGTGTGAACTTCAATCAATAGCCTTTTTGTAAGACTGCTTTCAGCCGATGACAATCTCTCTCTGGTCAAAGTACTATAATCTACTATGCACCTTCATTGCTTTTATTATATATAGCTGCGACATATATATCGCAAATGCTTATTTCTTAATAACACATAAGTCATTTTAGCACAATCTCTATATTTTGCAAGTAGAAAATTTTATATTTGATTTATATTTTATTTCTAAGCCCCTTAGGATAATGGTTTTTAACCTGTGTGCCATTCACCTTGCCCCAGCCGGCCGTGTATCCGTCCACACATACAAGTGCCCAGCCCTTTTTGCATTCAGCCGCCTGCTCATCAGATAACACGACTGACTGACCATTGAAAAAGCCGATAGTCTGCGGATTGTCACATGTAAGTTTTACTAGATTTTTAGCATCATTTAGCTTAAGTGCAAGTGCCAGCGAATGCGACGGCTCAAAGCGCTGTTTTTTAAACTCTCCTATATGAAGCCCTGCTCGCTGCACCTTAAGCCCTTTAATATCAACTTCCATATCAGGCAGCCTGTAGAGTTGCTCCCCAAACATGACAAGCCTTGAGTTTTTAATCCATGCTGCCACATCCTCTGATATGGTCTCATCAAGAAACTCTGAGAGAAGCTTCATATTTTCTTTTGTGAGAGCCGGCTTTGTTTCATTTTTCCTGTTCTTACTATTTTTGTTCTTTTTGATTTTCCTGTCAGCTTTAAGGCCTGTGTCCTCTACTTTATTACAGCTATCCTCGCATACATCATAATCCACACCAAGCTCATTAACACTGCCTCTTCTCACAAGCTTTGCCACAAAATGCCCTTCTCCGTCCACCTTATGCGGCCAGAAGCGCTCCATTTCTTCAAGTGTAAAATCAGGATGTCTCTCCAAAAAATACTCAATTACATCCTCATTTTCTTCCTTCGAGAATGTGCAGGTGCTATATACTATCACGCCTCCCGGCTTAAGCATCACCGCAGCATTGTCCAGTATTTCCTTCTGCCTTGCCGCACAGATTGCCACATTTTCCATGCTCCACTGCTCTATTGCCTCAGGCAGCTTTCGAAACATTCCCTCTCCCGAGCAGGGTGCATCAACCTGTATAGCATTAAAAAAGCCCGGGAAATGTGAAGCAAGCACAAAGCTGTCCTCATTTGTCACAATCGCATTTTTAATTCCCATACGCTCTATATTCTGCGACAAAATCCGGCTTCTTTGTGTGTTAATCTCATTTGATACCAAAAGTCCGCTGTCTCCTAAATATGTGGCAAGCTGTGTGCTCTTTCCACCGGGTGCCGCACACAGGTCAAGCACTCTCATACCCGGCTTTGGAGCTAAAAGTGCAGCCGCCGACATGGCACTTGGCTCCTGTATGTAGTAAAGCCCCATCTCATGATACGGATGCTTTCCCGGACGCACATTCTCATCAAAGTAATATGCCTCATCTGCCCACGAAACCTTTTTATCTGGAGAAATTCCAAGTACCTTCAATATCCGCATTCTTTCTTCTTGGCTTTGTACCTTTAATGTATTAAATCTGAGTGCCTGAAATCTGTTATTGTCATAGCTGTATAAGAAATCATCCCACTCATTGCCCAGAAAGGCCTTCATCTTTTTTTCAAACTCTATCGGTAAATTCATCATCAAATCCTCTTGTTTTCTTACGAAATAATTACAATGTATCTTACTATCACACACATAGTCATGTATCTAAGCACTTCGATATTACCACATTTCTACTATCCATGCTATCAATTTTTTGTATACATATCACTGCTCACTACGTACACTGCTTATATCCACCACTGTCACATTCTTATAATAATATCCGATTATATCCTTATAGCTGCTTCCTGCCTTTGCCAGCTTGTCTGCCCCATACTGGCTGAAGCCTATTCCATGGCCGAAGCCTCCGCCGGACAGTGTATAGTGACCATTTGCACCGGCACTCACACTAAAGCAGGCGCTTGGTATCATCGACATATTCTCCCTCACAGAGCCATCGTTTAATGTAACTTTTTTCTGATAATGCCCTAACGCCTTTCTTATATCATTCTCCGCCGTAAAGGTCTGCGATTTGTTTCCGTAATTTATTGTGAGCGAAAGTACATAACCAGCATCCGACGTCTTATCGACAGAAATACCTGTTGCTGTGCCGTACTGAGGATCATTGTATGCCGATAAATCAAGCTCCGAGATCCATCTGTAGTATGGCGAATTGTCATCCACCGACTCCACCTTGTGTATGAAATCCGGTGTACTCGAAGACCATACCTCCATATTCTCGGTTTTTCCGGCAGACGTAGAAAAATAATAACATGTTATTAAGCTCCTTCCGCATGAGACAACCTGCCCTGCCGTAGCTTTTACAGCCTCATCGGTCGACTGCTTTGTTTCTGAAGCGTTATAGACCTGAAAAGCCGTGGTATTGTCAATATTTGCTCCGTATAGCGCATACTGTGTATTTTTCATCTGTGAATATACAAAGGTTCTTGCGCAAACAGCCTGAGCCTTAAGCGCCTCTGCATCAAATGTAGACGGCATCTCCGACGGCAGCACATAGCGCACATATGTCTCCACATCGACTGTATTCACCGCCACAATACCTTCCTCTGTCCCGATAAACTCAAATGAGCCCGGATAGCTCTTACCGTTTATGCTGACATAATTGTCCGCTGAGCTCACCTTTATCCGGCTTTTTTGCGCATTTGCCATATATGCACCCACATCGTCAATAGCATTGCTTCCACAGTCAGCATCATCCACATAAATGTTAGCTGCGGCAGCTGCCGCAATTGTTGGAAATGCATCCTTTCCATCGTTTTTTATAAGCACTCTTATGTATGTAAGGTCAGGTACCTGTCTTCTGACAATGGCACATATCCTGCCGGAATCAAGTATGTAAGAAAGTGTTTCACTTCCGATTATCAGGTCAGAAACCGCTATTTCCTTAGGTGAAGTGCCTGTCTCATCATACACCGGCAGCTTGTCTGACTGCATTGGAATGTCACCCTGCCCTGCAATCTGCATGGTACCGTCTCCGTACGACAGCATCACACCTGATATATCATCCGGCTTTATCTGTATCTTTTTGACCTTAGAGCCACTGATTTCAATATCACAGACACCTGTAAAGTTCTCTTCCATGGTACCCTTTGCCCTGTATAGATCCCCATCACATATGAAAATCAGCCTTCCATCGTCATTTGACACAATATATGCATTCTCATACACCATATCCTTCGTCACAGCCCTCGCCTGTTTTACAAGTGTCCCTTTTTCCTTTTGTACCATAACAATTGCAAAAACAATAACCACGCATACCATGGTTATCGCAAGCATTATCCAGACCATCTGATTCGGCTTTTGCCGTCTTCGTCTTCCATTTGCCAAATTTCTGTTCTCCTTAACACCAATAGTGGTTACTGCTACAAAAAATGGGAGCTAGCAAAAACAGCTCCCTTTTATCATCTGTACCTAAGAATCCTTTGTGCTTTAAAAATCTTTTGTATCTCATAAAGCTTTTGTACGTCCAGAGTTCTTTTTGTACATTATTATTCTTTTGTAAGAACCCAAAATGCCGGCCCTGTAATTTAGACTCCTAGCGCTCTTGCTAGGTGGGTAACCGCAGTCTGCCTTCTGCCTTCCGCTGCATAATGACGGCCTGACATCCAACAGCTCATATAGGAATCCCGTTTAAAGTAAATGTAGGTTCTAAATACACAGGGTTGTCGAACATCTCAGGTATCTTTGTAAATTCATTATACTTTATTATGTCTCATGTTGCAATGCAAAATTCATGTTAGAATTTAACTAAATTTTTCTCTGGCATTTCGTAACATATTTGAAAACCAGATAATTACTGCGACGAATATAATCATCTCCACATATGACCAGTACGGTATTTTTTTGAGGCAATCCGAAACTATCGCAACTATACTGATAACAAAAATCACAATGCCAAATACAAGCGACTTTGGATAAATATAAGCTATATATCCGGCCGTATCCTTTATCTTTTTCATCTCATCCTCAGCCACAAAGGTGCTTTCAATTTTGCCGCTTTTCTTCATTCGTAGTGACACAAATATTATGTAAATTCCTAATATCAGCGTGACCGCATCTATTATAATAAAATAGTTCATGCTTCTTTCTCCTGTATCTTTATTTATTATTCCTAAATAGTTACCACGGATTTTATGATTAAAGGGTCAAAATACCTTTTTACCCTCATATCATTTTATTTATACAAAAAAATATGTAAAATCATCAAAACTAGTATAACCTCATGTAAGGAAAAAATAAATGGTAAATAAGTCTCATCTATTTCTTAAATTTCTTTTATTAATATAGTAAAGAGTATACATGATTATTGCAGTAATCTGATAATTAT
>ENA-OQIP01000024-OQIP01000024.1-human-gut-metagenome-genome-assembly--contig:-NODE-24-length-34667-cov-5.838246_pt1 | contig 34667 bp, 25 predicted proteins | sample MGYA00242585_ERZ504750 | MGnify/ENA primary metagenome ERZ504750 (study PRJEB26092, sample SAMD00036441) | human gut metagenome | host: Homo sapiens | study: EMG produced TPA metagenomics assembly of...
TTTTGCGGTGGTCATAGCCCTGGTGAGACGCCCGGTCCCATTCCGAACCCGGTAGCTAAGGCCAGGCGCGGCGATGGTACTGCACTCGAGAGGGTGTGGGAGAGTAGCACGCCGCCGCTTCAAACGTTGGGGGTTCCCGTCGAGCATCCTGCTCCGGGAACCCCGTTTTTTTATCCCTGAACACAAGTAGGGCGCAAGCGTTTTATCGCAATGGGTTTATAGACTGGGCAACTATGCATTACTTCGTACCCAAACGTTGCACCGAGTCGAACAAGATCATGTATCACGACAAGGCAACGGCTCAGCAGGCCGCCGACCAGAGTTGGCGCGAACGCGGCACTGAGCTTTGGGTATACCGTTGCGATTTCTGCGGTACTTGGCATCTCACGCATCGCGATCCACAATCCAGCTACATGCATGTTCCGCTTAACCAGCAGCTCAAGCCACATTCCCGCAAGAAGGGCTACAAGCCCCGCAGAAGGTAATAGCAGAGCAATAGCAGGGCATAACAGGACAATACCGAGAACAAGGCAACATATAAAACCAAGGCCCGGCGGATTCATTGCAATCCACCGGGCCTTGCTGTATCAACCTCAAAGATACGTGTATACGGTCTACCGCTCCAAACGGAAGCCCTGTCGCTTCGCCTGCACGGCAACGGCCTTGGCGTTCACGCCCTCGTCAATCGCATTTGCCGCAATCTGGTCGCTGAACGCGTCCACCGGCCGTTCAGTATCGCGCAAATCGTAATACTTGTGCACTTCGGCGTCGAACGAATCCAAGCCGGACAGCAGCTTCTCATCGCTACTTGGATACTCGTTCTCGAAGAACTGCATGGAACGCGGCATACGCGGCTTGATGGCCGGCTCCTGATCGGGCTTGCCGATCGCAATGCCCAGCACCGGGTACGTGTATTCGGGCAGATTCAGCAGGTCGATCAGCGCGGGAACATCGTTGAGCAGCGAGCCGAGAATCACGCAACCCAAGCCGAGCGAGTACGCGGCCGTCTCCATCGCGTGCAGTGCCAGAACCGCGTCGTTCTGCGCCTGCGTGAAACGATAGCTGCCATTGAGCGTGAACGCGTCGGACGCCACTTCCACGCCCTTGCGCGCGGCGATCGCGGCATTGCGATGCTCGTCCAGCACGAACACGTACAGCAGCGGCGCGGTCGCGATATACGGCTGCCCGCCGATTTCGGCAAGACGCTTCTTGGCGGCTGGCTCGGTGACGCGGATGGCGGACCAGTCGTTCAGGAACTGGCTGCTCGCCGCATGCTGCGCCACGGTCTCCAACGTTTCGACGACGTCGTCCGGCAGCGGCTTCGGCTTGAATTTACGGATGGAACGACGCTCCAGCAGAGTGTCGACGGTTGCGTTATGAAGAATGTTGCTCATACCGCCATTGTTGTCCGCGCGGCGCGATTTTGCAAGGGAATCGGGCTAAATCCGTCTCCCTGTGAGAACATATCTACTTGAGACTGCTTTGCGATATTTGCGACGTATTTACTTGCCCTGCGCCTGCCGTGCGTGCCGCCTGTCCACAATCGCCTTCGACCCGCGGCCGGACAGTTGCGATACGAGCGCGCCGAAACCGGCGGAAACCACGGCGAATACGATGCCGAGCGCCGCTTCCGCAGCCTCGTTCTTGGTACCGTCGGCACGGACGGCCTTGCGGCCGACGCTTTTCTTCCACACCATCTCGAACGCCTTGCCGAGCACCAGTCCGGCCAACGTGGGCACGACGGACTTGAAAATCTTATCGCCAAATGAATCGGGATCGTTCAGTCTCTGGTCGCGCATCGCATTCACCTTCTCGTCGACGGTGTGCAGGGCCGCCACCACGCGGTCCGCACTGGATTCCATATTCGGCATTTCACTCATGAAACCAGTGTAACGCGTCGGAAAACATGCCGGAATATGTGCGGGACACGTGGCGGAATGGGATGAAAACGCAGCTTGCGTCGGCTAGAGTAGAGACATGACTGAAACTCAACTGGGAGGCAATGCCGCTTCCGCAATCACCCCTGGCCGCTTGGTGCTGCTACGTCACGGGCAGACCGTGTGGAGCGAATCCGGACAGCACACCGGCCGCACCAATATTCCGTTGACTGACATTGGCTGCGATCAGGCTCGTGCCGCCGGCGAACGGTTGCGTGAGGCGTTTCCCCAGGGTTTCGCGCAGGGGTGCATGTTCGCCAGTCCGTTGCGCAGAGCCCAGCAGACGGCGCAGCTGGCCGGATATGGCGATTTCGATGTGCTCCCTGAAATCGCGGAATGGGATTACGGCCGTGCCGAAGGGCGTACGCGCCAGGAAGTGAGTGCGGTGGGCGGTTTCGCTTGGGATGTGTGGCGCGACGGTCCGCAGGCACTTCCCGAATCGTTGGAAGGCGATTGGATTGAAACTTTGCCGAACGGCGAGCAGGTGCCCGTGCACAACGGTCCGGGTGAGACGGTGGAGGAAGCTGCGGCGCGCACACGTGAGGCGATCGCCACGGTCAAACCGTTGCTCGACGCTGGAAACGATGTGCTGCTGGTGGCGCATGCGCACGTTCTTCGTATCTTGACGTCGCAATGGCTCGGTGTTGATCCGCATTTCGCGCGGTTGCTGCGATTGGACACTGCGCATTATTGTGTATTAAGCCAATATAAAGGTGACAATGTCATCGAACATTGGAATTGCTGAATTATTGAACGGAACTGTTTGATATCGCTGAATATTATGGCGGTCCCTCCTTGGAACCGCCTCTTTATTGCATGCATGACTTGCCACTTTGCTGCGGCGTGTCGCAAACGCTTGCATAAAAGTATGCTCTCTAAAAGTATTGAAAATAAATGATTTTCGGGATTTCTTTCGATGGTATGACGTCTGACTTTTGAATTCATTTTGCCTACGTTTGCAAAAATCGGGGAAATGCGGCACAATAGTGGTTGTTAGGAATCGTGATGACGCGATACCGCAAATTGTTTCCCAACGAGAAGCTGGGAACAGGAATGGAAGAGAAAGGTTCGATGATGAATCGTACTATTAAGGCAGCAGTTGGAATGGTCGCTATCGCGGCAATGTCTGTTGGCACGTTGGCTGCTTGCGGTGGTTCTAGCTCAAGTTCCGATAACGGCAAGGGCAAGGTGTACTTCCTTAACTTCAAGCCGGAATCCAGCGACGAATGGAAGAAGCTGGCCAAGGATTACACCAAGGAAACCGGTGTCGAGGTCAAGGTCCAGACCGCTGCTTCCGGTACATACGAACAGACTTTGAAGTCCGAGATCGCCAAGTCCGAGGCTCCGACCTTGTTCCAGGTCAACGGCCCTGTCGGCTACCAGAACTGGTCGTCCTACACCGAAGACATGTCCGATACTGAGCCGTACAAGCAGCTTATCAACAAGGATGTCGCCCTCAAGGATGGGGATAAGGTCGTCGGTGTTCCGTATGCCATGGAGACTTATGGCCTGATCTACAACAAGGATCTGCTGGCCAAGTACATTGCCACTGACGGCGCCAAGATCAAGAGCGTCGATGACATCGACAACTTCGATACCTTGAAGGCCGTGGCCGATGACATCCAGGCTAAGAAGGACCAGCTTGGTGTCAAGGGCGCGTTCACCTCCGCCGGTTTCGATTCCAGCTCCGACTGGCGTTTCAAGACCCATTTGGCGAACCTGCCGCTTTACTATGAGTTCAAGGATGACAACGTCACCAAGCAGCCGGAGACCATCAAGGGCACCTATCTGCCGGAATATAAGAACATCTTCGATTTGTATCTGAAGGACTCCACCACCGAGCCGACCCAGCTGAGCTCCAAGACCGGTGATGATTCTACCTCCGAGTTCTCCCTCGGCGAGGCTGTGTTCTATCAGAACGGCACTTGGGCATGGACCGATCTGCAGAAGGCTGGCATGAAGGCCGAGTCCGTCGGCATGATCCCGATCTACACCGGCGTCAAGGGCGAGAAGAACCAGGGTCTGGCCACCGGTTCCGAGAACTACTGGTGCATCAACTCCAAGGCTTCCGACGCGGATAAGAAGGCCACCAAGGACTTCCTGAAGTGGGTCGTCACCAGCAAGACCGGCATCAAGTCTCTGTCCAGCGACATGGGCTTCACTACCCCGTTCAAGTCCTTCAGCGACGTCAAGTCCGACAATCCGCTGGTCCAGGCTGCTGTTGATGATCAGAACTCCGGCAAGACCGCAGTCTCTTGGAACTTCACCATGATGCCGTCCGAAGAGTGGAAGAACAAGCTTGGTTCCGCCCTCCTCGAATACGCTCAGGGTACCGGTGACTGGGATGCCGTCAAGACCGCGTTTGTTGACGGTTGGAAGACTGAGTACGACGCATCTCACTGAGATTGTGTTGCACCATGAGTTGCAAATCGCAATTCAATAACTGAATAAGCTAGCTGCGGTCGAGGATTTTTCCTTTCCTCTCTTCGCCCCAGCCGGTTGTGGAGACAACGGAAGGCCGTCATCGCAATGTTCTGCGATGACGGCCTTTCTGTGTTTCGTACGTTTGCCGTGTGCGCAATGTGCGGCAAACGTCAGTGACGCAGTCTGGCGGTGGTCGATCGGACGATTAGCTGTGCGGGAAACGTCTTGAACGGCTCGTCAAGCGGCTGCTTGTCAATCAGGGCAAGCGTCATACGGGCCGCCTCGTGTGCCATCTCGACCGGTGTCTGACGGATGGTGGTCAAACCGAGATCGCGAGCGTAGGTGCTGTCGTCGTAGCCAATGATGGAGATGTCGTTCGGTATTGTGAAACCGTTGCGTTCCAGCTGGAACAGTAGCGGAATTGCGATGCCGTCTTCCTGACAGGCAATCGCCGTGGGCATGTGGTCCGAGCTGAGCAGCTGCGTGACGACTTTGCTGATGTTGTTCTTGCCTTCGTCGGTAACGAACACGCGCGGTTCGACGCCATTGGACTTGCAGCACGTCATGAACGAATCGAAACGGCCCTGCACGCTGAAGTGCAGCGTCACTTCACGGTCGGTACGGATGTAAGCGATATCGCGATGGCCAAGCGTTATCAAGTGGCGTGCGGCCAATTCGGATCCCTGCTTGTCATCGATGCGCACGGCGGCGTTGAAGCCGCGCTCTTCCGGCAAGCTCGAATTGATGCCGATGATTGGCACATCGACTGACCTGAGTTGCCTGATTTCGTTGCTGTCGATGTCGAAGGAAATGACGATTACGGCGTCGACATTGCGGCGTACCGGCAGCATGTCGAAGAACGCGCGGCGTTCCTCGGCGCTGGACATCTGATAGATCGAGATGTCGTAGCCTTCATCATGGAAGGATTCGTTCAGTCCTTCCATGATGGACGAACTGAACCACAGATTGAGTCGGCCGGAAATCAGCACCGCGATTCGTAGCGCGCGGCCGGTTTTGAGTGCTGCAGCGGAGCGCGAGATGGAAAAATTTAATTCGTCGGCGGCTTTCATGACTTTGTCACGCGTGGCTTTCGACACAAGATCGGGACGTGTGAAGGAGCGAGAAACCGTTGAAATGGAGACGTGCGCAAGTTGTGCCACGTCTTGAATGCTGCTTTTCATGGTGACCCCTTGTATAGTAGAACTACTGAATATTCAGCATACTGTATTGAAACACTCTTGCAAAAGTTGGATTACAAACGTTTTCATTTGTGCCACAGTTGTTGCGGGGCTGATATTTACAATGCTTTCAGGCTGTCAATACTATGACAACGATGCAGAATATATGATTTATGACATGTAAAAATGACAACGTTTGACATTTCGCGTCGCGCTGTTTATTATAACAACTGTAAAAACTAAAAAGGCGAAAAACAATGCAGTGATTCGCCGATTTGGGGCAGTTGGTTTTCCATGCCGCGTTGCTGCGGTGTTGGAATGGAGAGGAAAGAAAGCAGGCAAGCTATGATCAGCATGGCCGGCAAAGCGATACGAAAGTGGTGGGCTCTGTTTGCGCTACCGACGTTCGCTGCATTTATCATCGGGTTTGTAATCCCGTTCATCATGGGTGTGTATTTGAGTTTCTGCAAGTTCACAACTGTGACTGACTCGAAATTCATTGGACTTAAAAACTATCAGAAGGCACTTGCGGATAAGGAATTCCTGCATGCGTTAGGTTTCTCGACGGCGCTGACCATTGTCACTACGGTTGTGATCAATGTGGTTGCGTTTGCCATCGCATATATGCTTACCAAGGCCATCAAGGGCTCCAACATCTTCCGTTCGGTGTTCTTCATGCCGAACCTCATCGGTGGCATTATCCTGGGCTACATCTGGATGCTGCTGCTCAACGGCATTCTCGCTCACTGGGGCCGCGCGTTGACGTATAGCGCAACCTACGGCTTCTGGGGCTTGGTCATCTTGGTGTGCTGGCAGCAGATCGGCTATATGATGATTATCTACATTGCAGGCATGCAGTCGCTGCCGACCGACGTGCTCGAAGCGGCTTCCGTGGACGGCGCAAACGGCACCCAGACCATGTTCAAGATCATCATTCCGCTGATGATGCCGTCTATCACCGTATGCTCGTTCCTGTGCGTCACCAACGGCTTCAAGCTGTACGATCAGAACCTTGCATTGACCAACGGCGCTCCGTCGAACATGTCTGAAGGTCTGGCAATGAACATTACCCGCACGTTCTATGGCCGTATGGGCTGGGAAGGCGTCGGCCAAGCGAAGGCAGTGCTGTTCTTCATTCTGGTGGCCATCGTGGCGCTCATCCAGAACAAGCTCACCACGAGCAAGGAGGTGGAGGCATGAACTCCGGAGAAAAAGTCAAGCACGGCGCACTGTGGTCCGTACTGTTCGCGGTGGTTTCGCTGGCGTGGATCTTCCCGATCGTGCTGGTGATCATCAACTCTTTCAAGCAGAAGGCGTATATTTCTCGTAACGCGTTCTCCCTGCCGACCGGTAAGGCGTTCGTTGGACTTGAAAACTATACGCGTGGCCTCGAAACCACGAACTTCTTCGCCAGCTTCGGCTGGACCCTGCTCATCACTGTCGGTTCCGTGGCGCTGATTCTGGTGTGCACTTCGATGTGCGCATGGTGGATCGTCCGCGTGAACAACTGGGCTGCAAAGCTGCTGTACACGTTGTTCCTGTTCAACATGATTGTACCGTTCCAGATGGTCATGTTCACCCTCTCCAAGCTGGCCGATATGCTCAAGCTCAACACCCCGTGGGGTCTGTGCTTCGTGTATCTGGGCTTCGGCGCTGGTCTGGCCGTGTTCATCTTCACCGGTGTGGTTAAGGGCATTCCGGAATCGCTGGAAGAATCCGCCATGATCGATGGTGCTTCCGTGCCGCGTATCTTCTTCCAGATCGTTGTGCCGATCATGAAGCCGTCCATTGTGTCCGTGGCTATTCTGCAGGCCATGTGGATTTGGAACGACTACCTGCTGCCGTACCTGACGCTCGATTTGAGCAAGTACAAGACCATTTCCGTGGCGGTGCAGTATCTGAAGGGCGGTTATGGTTCCGTGGATATGGGCGCCATGATGGCATGCCTAGTTATGGCCATCATCCCGATCATCATCTTCTACCTGATCTGCCAGAAGTACATCGTGAAGGGTGTTATGGCTGGAGCCGTTAAGGGCTGATCTTCGATCAGCCCTTAGGGAACAGCGCAGTGCGCTGTTCCCAGGCTCCAGCCCGAGCGGCTATGCCGCGAGGGTAACGTTGAGCCCGCGCGCGTAGCGCGGTCCTTAATTGCAGGGCCGAAGGCGGCGCGGTGAAGGGCTGATTTTCACCCAGAAAAATTTAAGGGACTGATGCGAATCAGTCCCTTTTTTCGTGCCTAATTACTTGCTGATGTACTTGCGGAAGACATGCTCGAGAATCGGCGAATGCAGCATCAGCATCGTGCCATACCCCAGTATGAGCAGCAGGAACAGGCCCTGCGGCATGTAAACCCAGCTGGCCACGAGCAGCGCCACGTACACCGCGTCGATCGCAACCAATGCCAACGTGTGGCCGATGTTGCTCACGCCGAACACAAAAGCGTTGCCAAGCGTGCGCCAGAACGAGTTCTCGAACCGCGCCTGCAACGCCCACACCCATTCGAAACCGATGAGCCACACAATCGTCAACGCGAATTTCGGAATGAGCAGCGGCGTGATCTGCAGCACGATCCACGAGTAGACGCACAGCGTGCCGGTCGTGCCGAAAATCAGCCAATAGCCGGTCGATTTCGCAAAATTCGAACGGAACGCCTTGAAATAATTGCGCGTCGCCGTGCCTTCGCCGGACAGCGTGCGACGGACGGCGTCGTGGCCGGCGGTCAGTGCCGCGCCGATCGTGATGATCGGAATGCTGGTGACGAGCATCAGAATGTTGATCCAGATCACGTCGACGGCGTCGCTCAGGCCGCGCATAAAGCCGGAATCGGGGGAGAGGAACTTCATGATCGCCTTTCGTATGGCATCCGTTGGCAACGTATGCAAGTCGAATCTTCCGCGATTCTACTCGATACAGCTGGAGTATGCACATTTTCGTCAAACGTTTGATGTGCTGCAATGATTAAGTTTTCATTAGCGTTTCGCTTTGCTTGATGTTATCGTTTTCATGTAGCGGAGACAGTGCTCCGCATCCGATGGACTACGACAAAAGGGGTTATCGTGACAGCAAACAACATGCGTGACGATTGGTGGAAGCAAGCCGTCGTCTACCAGATCTACCCGCGCAGCTTCAAAGACGTGAACGGCGACGGGTTGGGAGACATCGCCGGTGTCACCGAGAAAATGGATTACCTGAAGAATCTCGGCATCGACGCGATTTGGCTGAGCCCGTTCTACCCGTCCGACCTGGCCGATGGCGGCTACGACGTGATCGACTACCGCAACGTGGACCCGCGCCTCGGCACCATGGCCGATTTCGACGCGATGGCCGCCGCCGCGCATGAAGCCGGCATCAAGGTGATCGTCGACATCGTGCCGAACCACACGTCCAACAAGCACAAGATGTTCATCGAGGCGCTCGCCGCCGGCCGCGGTTCGGCCGCACGCGACCGCTACATCTTCCGCGAAGGCCGCGGCGAGCACGGCGAGCTGCCGCCGAACGACTGGCAGTCGCTGTTCGGCGGCCCGGCGTGGCAGCAGGTCGACGACGGCCAGTGGTACCTGCACATGTTCGCCAAGGAGCAGCCGGATTTGAATTGGAAGAATCCGGACGTGCACGAGGAATTCAAGAAGACATTGCGATTCTGGTCCGACCACGGAACCGACGGCTTCCGCATCGACGTGGCGCACGGCTTGGCCAAGGACCTCGATTCCGTGCCGCTGGCCGACATGGATCCGGCCGCGGTGCAGCATGTGCTGCCGGCGGACGGCGCGTTCAGCCCGCTGTGGGATCGTCCGGAAGTGCACGACATCTACCGCGAATGGCGTCAGGTGTTCAACGAGTACAATCCGCCGCGTTTCGCCGTCGGCGAGGCGTGGGTGAAGGCCGAATCGCAGCATCTGTACGCGTCCACCGACGAGCTCGGCCAGGTGTTCAATTTCGAGTTCGCCGAAGCCAACTGGTTCGCCGACGAGTTCCGTACGGCCATTGCTGACGGCTTGCGCGCCGCCGAGGAAACTCACGGTTCCACCACGACGTGGGTTATGAACAACCACGATGTGCCGCGCAGTCCGTCGCGTTTCGGTCTGCCGCAGGTGAAGGACGCTCCGTACCACCAGCTGGCGCACGATTGGCTGTTGCGTGACGGAGAGACCTACCGCGAGAATCGTGAGCTCGGCACCCGTCGCGCCCGCGCAGCCGCGCTGATGGAACTGGGCCTGCCGGGTTCCGCCTACGTGTATCAGGGCGAGGAACTGGGCCTGTTCGAAGTGGCGAACATTCCGTGGGATCGTCTTGAGGATCCGACGCCGTTCAACACCCGTCGCAACTTCACCGACAAGGGTCGTGACGGCTGCCGTGCACCGATGCCGTGGAAGGCTGCCGATTGCGGCGAACCGGCTTCGTGGAGCCCGGACTTCATCACCGGCGGCACGTTCGGTTTCGGCCCGGAGCAGGGCGATTCCGCCGACGCGCACCTGCCGCAGCCGGCCTGGTTCAAGGATTTCGCGGCCGACGTCGAGGCCGATGACAACGGTTCCATGCTGCACTTGTACCGCAAGCTGTTGCAGTTGCGACAGACGGTGCTGACGGCGACCGGAGACACGTCCGCCGACCTGCTGGACATGGGCGATACGGTGGTCGCCTACTCGCGTCCGGCCACGGAAGGCCGTCGATTCCTGTCCGTCACCAATTTCGGCGACGAGCCGATCGCCCTGCCGGACGATGCGGTCGCCATCGCAAATTCCGTGCCGTTGACGGACGACGGCAAGCTGGATAGCGACGCCTCCGTATGGCTGCTGCTGGGCTGATCGACCGCTGAATCTGGCCGCTCCCAAATCGCCTTGCATATATGAAAAATTCCGGCCCTCCACAAGGAGGACCGGAATTTTGGTTTGTAAGGAAAGGGGAATGGTAAGTCTAAACGCTACTTCTCGCCGTTCATGATGGCGGCAAGCGATTGCACGCGCGGCAGATCGAACACTTCATCGGTGTGCACCACCTTGAGGTCCGGGCCTGCCAGCGGCACACGCCAGTTGGAGTATTCACTGGACGTGCCCGGCTGGTTCTGCGTGCGCGTCTCGCCCACGCCATCCACCAGCGCGGCCTGCAGCAGCACGGACGGCGACTTGAGCAGCATCTTGTGCATCGCCTCGACGATTTCCTGGATGTGGCCTTCCACATCGCCCGCCACTTCCGGCGTGATCAGGCCGGACTCCACGAGACGGTCCATCATCGCGTCGCGTTCGGCGGTGGCGGAAGCCTGGAACTCCTCGACCGGGCCGGACAGCAGGTGCAGCTGTTCGCGCAGCTTGACGTGCTCGAACTGCAGGTAGCCGGCGGTCGGCGGCAGGTCGTGCGTGGTGACGGAAGCCAGCGCGTACTTGCGGTACGTGGACGGATCGGCGTACGGGTCGCCGGCGTTGGGGGAGTCGTCCACGCGGGCGAACCATTCCACCATGCAGCCCAGCAGGCCGTGCTCGCCGAGTACCGTGCGTACGTAATCAGGCACGGTGCCCAGATCCTCGCCGACCACCAAACCGTTCACGCGGGACGCTTCAATGGTCAGGATCGCGATCATCGCCTCATAGTCGTACGTAACGTACGCGCCACCGCGCGCGCCTTCGCCCTGCGGAATCCACCACAGACGGAATAGGCCGAGTACATGGTCGATGCGCACCGCGCCCGCGTGCGAGAACATGTTGTGCACCATCTCGCGGTACACGCCATAACCAGTTTTGGCCAGATAATTCGGATTGAACGGCGGCTGGCCCCAATCCTGACCCTGCTGGTTGTAGAAGTCCGGTGGGCAGCCCACGGTTACGCTGCCTACTGCGAAACGTTCCGGATTCCACCACACGTCCGCGCCGAGCGAGTGCACGCCCACGGCCATATCCTGCATGAGGCCGAGTGCCATACCGCTGTCACGGGCGGCGTTCTGCGCGGCTGTCACCTGCTCGTCGGCGATCCACTGCAGCCAGCATTCGAAATCGACCATATCGGCGTGCTCGCGCATGAGCTCCACCACTTCAGGCGAATCGCGGTTCGTGTCCTTGAACCACGTGCCTTCCCACGGCGCGCCCCACACCTGGAACGCCACCGACCATGCGGCGAACGCGCGCAGATCCGGACCCGCGGCCTCCTTGAACGCGTCGAACGCGGCCTGACGCTCGACGGAACGCGGCACGTTGTACACAAGATGCAGCGCCTGGCGCTTGTGCCACCAAGCGGAATTGATGTCGAGCGGCTCGATACTGTCGTTGGCTGGCGAGACTTCCGCGTGCAGACGCGCCACTTCGGCCTGGTCCGCCTCGTTGAGTTCCGCATATTCAGCGATATCCTGCGGACGGATGTACGTCACATTGAGAAAACGACGCGATTCGGGAAGATACGGCGACGGCTCCAGCGGCGGCACCGGCGCGGTGGCGTGAATCGGGTTGATAAGCATGAAATCGGCATGCGATTTCGTTGCCGCGTCGGACAGCAGCAGCTTCAGATCGCCATAGTCGCCCACGCCCCAGGATTCAGCGGAACGGATGGAATACATCTGTGCCATCCAGCCCCAACGTTGCTTTTCCGCTACTGCTGGCGGCAGTTCGATGCGTGCCGGTGCGCAGATCAGCGTGGCTTCGGCGTGCAGCGGGCCGGCATCGACGGCCAGCGTGTGGTAGCCGGCGGGAATATCGTCCGGCAGCGTCAGTTGCAGCGAGCCGTCATCTGCGTTCGAGCCCGTCAGATACGCGGTCAGATCGCCCGCATATTCCGTGCCGTCTTCCAACGTCAGCTTCAGCGCCACGTCGTTTCCTTTCGCGCGGATTGGCGTGACGGCTTCCTTGCCGATGAACTTCACGACGGTCGGCTCAACAAGTGTGTCTGCGATGCGCTGCTGGGTCGCCGCATAGGAGGCGGTGATCGCTTCGTCGCTGGATGCGTCCACGCCGAGTGCGGCCAATACGGAGACGAGCACTTCGTCGCGGATTTCCACATAGGTGCCGAGCTGGTCGATATACGACGTGGAAATGCCATTGAGCTTGGCGAGCTGGATAAGAGGCCGTGCGATGCGTTCTGCGCTTTCGGTCTGCTGGGTCTGTGTCATAGGTCCCTTCTTTCCGCGCCGTTTGTGACGGCTGACATGCTACATTGCTTGCGATTGCCGCAGCTTCGATGCTGGTGGCATTCGCACCAAAGATAACTATATCACGGTATGATATCGTTTTCAAAGCGTGTTTTGCGGTAAGAGAGTGTTGCTATATTGCGATTTTGCTCTAATTTCAGGAATATAGATAACCGGAATTGTTTTTCCATATTGACTATCGTTTGCAATACGAAGGCGCAGCGCTCCGCATTGCAAACGATTATTCCAACGGGGCATTGCTCGTCTGCTACTCGGCTTCGAGAATTGCAAAGCTTTGCAGACCTAGACGCAGCGAAGTGCCGCTAATTTCGTTTTCGCCGATGCTGAAAATCGTCCGATAACTACCATCTGGTAACTGCAAAGCTTTGCAATCGCGGCTTGGATTGACGGCTATGATCAGCTTCTGCAGGTGGGTGGAACGCTCGAAAACGAACACTCTATCGCGTTCGATTGCATGGAACGTAGCCCCCGACCGCAAGGCGTCGCATTCCCCCTTGACGTGGAGTATGGAGCGCACCGTATGCCACAGTGATTCGGCGTCGGCCTGCTGTGCGGCGACGGTCGGGGCGTCGGCGGACGGGTCGGCGGGCAGGTAGCTGCCACCGGTCACATCGCCAGCCCGAGTGTCCGATTCTGCAGAATCGGACACGTGAAGTGCTCCGGATGCGTCGTTTGCACCCCACTGCATCGGTGTGCGCGAACCGGTGCGCACGTAGCCGCCTTCTTTGCCGGGCAGTGCGCGGTATCGCATGCCGATTTCGTCGCCGTAATACAGGAACGGCACGCCCGGCATCGCGAACAGCGTGCAGTATGCCAGGGCGATTTCGCGCTGCGACAGTCGCGGCGCCACGCGTGCGGTGTCGTGGTTGCAGGTGATGAAATTAAAATTTCCGTCGGCCGTTTCCGCTTCGCGCAGACGCGGCTCGTACTCGTCCAGGAATTCGCTGATCGGCGTGCCGGAATCGGCGTTGAAATAGCTCTTGTCGCCCTTGCGGCTCAACGGGTCGTCCACGTTGCGCAACAGCATGTTGTAGCCGTTGGGAACGCCGTCCCAACGCCAATCGAGATAGAAATCCATGTCGAAGCCGGCGGCCATCGACTCCTCTGGCCGTCCCCATTCCGAAACGAACGCGGCTTCGGGGAAGGCCGGGCGGATCCGGGCGAACATGTACTGCCAGGTGCGGATGGTGTAAGGCTTGCCCTCATCGTCCTTTTTGACGAGGCTGTCGGCCATATCCACGCGGAAGCCGTCTGCGCCACGGGAAAGCCAGAACCGCATGACGTCCACCATCGCGTCGCAAGTGGCCTTCGCGTCCGGACCAAGGGCTGGCTTCTGCCAGCTACGTTCGGGGTGCGCGAAACCGTAGTTGAGCGCCGGCTGGCATTTGAAGAAGTTCAAGATGTAGGTACCGTTGCGGGGCGATTCGCCGCCGATGAATGGCAGTCCGTCGCCACCGGAGATCCATGAGTCTGTCCAGATGTAGCGGTCGGAATAATTGTTTCGTTCGACCTTGCAACTGCGGTGGAACCACTCGTGTTCCTCGCTGGTGTGGCCTGGCACGAGATCGAGGATCACGTGCATGTCGCGCCGGTGGGCGGCGTCGAACAACGCAATGAGATCGTCGTTGGTGCCGTAGCGTGATGCCACCTTTTTGTAGTCGCGCACGTCGTAGCCGGCGTCTTTGAATGGCGAGTCGAAACAAGGATTGAGCCAGATCGCGTTGCATCCGAGATCCTTGATGTAGTCCAGTTTTAAAGTGATTCCGGGGATGTCTCCGATGCCGTCGCCATTGGAGTCGACGAAGGACTGTGGATAGATTTCATAAAAAATTGCGTCGGCAAGCCATTTGGGGTGGGGGTGTTTCGCGGGGGGAAGCATGAGGGTGTGTCTCCTTGATATTTCGCGGTTTGCGGTGTTTCTTTGAAACAATCATAGCGCTGAATTGCAAACGTTGGCAGAAACGTGCTACACTAACAATCACTGATACATTTTTGGTGGCCCCAGTGTTGTTGGTAATCATCCAAGAACGATGATGTGAACGTATGCAGGGTTTTGGTCCGTACCATTTAACCGGAGATGTTGAGGAACACAAGGTTATGTGAGGAAAGGAAGATCAATGAAGATCGATTGGAAGAAGGCAATCGGACTTACTGCTGCCGTTTCTATGCTGGTTCCGCTCGCTGCGTGCGGTGGCTCCTCCGACGGTGGCGATAAGAACGCTTCCGGCTCCACCGAGGCCGTCACGCTGAGCGTGTGGGCCCCGCAGGAAGACCAGGCCAAGGACACCAACTGGCTGGGCAAGGTCGAAGAGAACTTCGCCAAGGCGCATCCGGAATACAATATCACGTGGAAGAATGACGTGGTCTCTGAAGGCGATGCTTCCAAGCAGGTCAGCACTGATCCGTCCGCGGCGGCCGATGTCTATATGTTCGCTTCCGATCAGTTGGGTGTTCTAATGGACGCCAAGGCCATTGGCCAGCTGGGCACCGACGCTGAGAAGCAGGTGAAGGAACAGAACGGTGACCTCGAAGTCAACTCCGTCACCGGCACCGATGGCAAGCTCTATGGCGTGCCGTACACCGACAACACGTGGTTCATGTACTACAACAAGTCCAAGATCACCGAGGATGAGGCCAAGGACTTCGATACCATCCTTTCCAAGGCCAAGGTCGCGTTCTCCCTGCAGAATTCTTGGTACATCAACGGCTTCTATGATGGCCTGAGCCTGTTCGGCGAGAAGGGCAATGATGCTGACGCAGGCATGGTCTTCCCGAAGGACGGCGCCGATATCACCTCTTATCTGGTTGATGTGGTCGCCAACCCGAACTTCTCCAACGACGATGGCGCTTCCGGCCTCGCAGCCATCAAGGATGGCTCCGCCGACGTGCTGTTCTCCGGTACCTGGTCCGCTAAGGACGTGAAGGAGGCCCTGGGTGACAACTACGCCGCCACCTCTCTGCCGACCTTCACCGTGAACGGCCAGAAGAAGCAGATGAAGTCCTTCGCCGCCACCAAGGCCGCTGCTTACAACCCGAACGCCAAGAACCCGAAGGCCGCCGCTCAGTTCGCGGCTTACCTCGGCTCCACCGAAGCTCAGAAGCTGCACTACGAGATGCGCGCCATCCCGCCGACCGACAAGTCCCTGTCCGACCTGACCACCGACGACATCGCAGCCAAGGCCCAGGCCGACACCATGGCCAACACCGCCCTCCTGCAGTCCGGTCTGTCCGGCATGAACGATTGGTGGACTCCGGCCGAAACCTTCGGCAAGGCCCTGGTCAACAAGGAAATCACCAAGGACAACGCTGCCGCCAAGTACCAGGATTGGGTCAAGCAGGCCGGTGGCAAGATCGCTGAGTGAAATCAGTAATTCTAAAAATCCAATAACTGAAGAATGCAGGTGGTTGGCACTGCCAAATCCCCCAGCCATCCTGCAGCTTTGAGAGATGCTTCGAGTCGCGGTGTCTCTCTCCACTTTGCATAGTGGCTCACTCCTCCTCCGAGCTTTGCATTCCCGGGCAAGGTTTTTAAATTCTCCTTCCCCTTGTCCGGGAGCAAAGCTTTTTTTTATCTTTCAATATCCATATGAGAGGGCAGTCGAAATGACAGCAACAACTCTTTCCCCACGGGAGATGAAGCGCCTTCGGAAGCAGGGTGCTGATTATGTTTCTCCGTCGCCTTACACGGTAAGGGCGGCGTTCCGGCGTGGTGACCTGTTCACTAAGCTTTCCGCAGTGGTGTTTGGTCTTGGCGATATCGTGCGCAAGCAGTATGTCAAGGGCATTGCCATGCTGGCGCTGGAAATCGCATACTTCGTGTTCATGGCAATCAATGGTGTGGACTATCTTTCCAAGTTGCCGACCTTGGGCACCAATGCAGGCGGCAAGAAGCTGGTCGACGGCTTCTGGGTCTACACCGAACCTGACCGTTCCGTGGTCATCCTGTTGTACGGTGTCGCCACTCTGGTTATCACCGCTGCCTTCATCGGCCTGTGGGTCATGTCCGTGCGCTCTGCATACAAGTCCCAGGTGCTGCTCGAGGAGAACGGCAAGGCTCCGAGCTTCATGGACGATGTCCGCGAGCTGCTCGATGCCAAGGCGCACGTTCTGCTGATGTTCCTGCCCACGCTGGGCATCGTCGTGTTCACCGTGCTGCCGTTGATCTTCATGATTTCAATGGCATTCACCAGCTATGACCACAAGCACCTCGTGCTGTTCCACTGGGTCGGCTTTGAGAACTTCGCCAAGGTTTTCTCCAACAGCGGCGGCACCGTTAACGCCGTACTGTTCGGACGTGTGCTGGTGTGGACATTGGTCTGGGCCTTCTTCGCCACCTTCCTGAACTTCTTCCTCGGCATGTTCGTGGCTATGATCATCAATCGCAAGACCACCCACTTCAAGGGTTTCTGGCGTGCCTGCTTCTCCATGTCCATCGCCGTTCCGCAGTTCGTGTCTCTGCTGGTCATGCACACCATGCTCCAGCCGCAGGGTGCGGTGAACCGCATGCTGCAGACGTGGGGTTGGATTGACGGCCCGTTGCCGTTCTTCACCAACGCCACTTGGGCCCGCGTCACCGTGATCATCATCAACCTGTGGGTCGGTATCCCGTACACCATCATGCAGATCACCGGTATTCTGCAGAACATTCCGGCCGATCAGTATGAGGCGGCGAAGATCGACGGTGCCAACTGGTGGCAGATCTTTACTAAGATCACCATGCCGTACATTATCTTCGTGCTCACCCCGTATCTGATCACCACCTTCACGGGCAATGTGAACAACTTCAACGTCATTTACCTGCTGTCCGTCGGCGATCCTACGCCATTGGGCGATTCCGCAGGCTCCACTGATTTGCTTATCACCTGGCTGTACAAGCTGACCGTGGACAAGCAGGATTACAATCTCGGTGCCGTGATCGGCATCATGACCTTCGTCGTGTTGGCCATCGTTTCGCTGATCACCTACCGCAATTCCGGCTCCTATAAGAATGAGGAGGCATTCCGATGAGCAACAAGCATTCCGCAACCAAAGTGGAAAGCCACGGCCTTCTGCACGACCAGAAGATCCGCCGTATCACCGGCGACGTGTTCGCCCACTTGTTCCTGGCCATTCTGGCCGTCATCTGGCTCGTCCCAATCGTATGGGTGTTCGCGGAGTCGTTCAATAAGAACACCGCCCCGTACACCAGCTCCTTCTTCCCGAAGGAGTGGACTCTGGACAACTATAGGGTGCTGTTCACCGACCGCAACGTGTTGGACTTCCCGAAGATGTTCGGCACCACGTTCATCATCGCCTGCTTCACCTGTGCGATTTCTCTGATCTTCGTGCTCTCTGTGGCATACTGCATGAGCCGTATGCGTTTCCGTGTGCGCAAGACTTTCATGAACGTTGTGCTGATTCTTGGCATGTTCCCGGGTATCATGGCCGTCACCGCCATCTACTTCATCTTGAAGGCCTTGGGCCTGTCAAGCGGCACCATGACTACCGTGGCGTTGATTCTCGTGTACTCCGCCGGTTCCGGCGCTGGCTTCTACGTGATGAAGGGCTATATGGACACCATTCCGACCTCGCTGGACGAAGCCGCCCTGCTCGACGGTTGCACCCGTTTCCAGGTGTTCCATAAGATCATCATCCCGATCTGCAAGCCCATGATCGTCTACCAGGCCATCATCGGCTTCCTGACCCCGTGGCTCGACTTTGTCATGGCCAAGGTGATCTGCCGTACGCAATCCAACTACACCGTGGCATTGGGCCTGTGGCTCATGCTGCAGAAGGAATATATCCAGAACTGGTTTGCCCGCTTCGCCGCGGCCGCGGTCGTGATCTCCGTTCCGATCGCCATCCTGTTCATTGTGATGCAGCGCTTCTATCAGGAGTCCATGTCGGGCTCCGTGAAGGGCTGACGGAAAGGTAACGCAATAATGACGCTCGTAGACAACTTTGCACAGCCGAACACGAGCGTCGCCGAACCGTTCCCGCTTTGTTTGGAACGGCCTCTGGGTGCCGTGGTTGCTCAATCCGGCACCCAGTTCGCTCTCTGGGCTCCTTCCGCACAAAAGGTGACCCTGAGACTGTTCTCGCGTGGCTCCATGGGGGAAAGCGGCGACGCTCTGATTGGACAGTACACGATGCGTCCGGAATCCGACGGTTCCTGGACGTACGATTTCGCCGACAACAAGCACGGCGTGTATTACGACTTTTTGATTGAACGCGATTGCGGTTCCGTGGACCGCGTCGCCGATCCGTGGGCGCGCGGGGCCGGTGTGAACGGCCGGCGCAGCATGGTCGTGGACTTCAGCCGCACCAATCCGGATGGTTGGTACCGCGACCATATGCCGGACGTGCCGCTTGCGCAGACGGTGGTCTGGGAAACCCATGTGGGCGATTTCAGCAATGATCCCGCCGGCGGTTTCCCCGAATCGCATCGGGGCAAGTACCTGGCGTTCACCGACGACGGTACGTCTCTGGACGGGCATCCCGACTTTCCCACGGGCGTCGCATATCTCAAGAAACTTGGCGTCACCGCGGTGCAGCTCATGCCGATTTACGATTTCGGTTCCGTGGACGAAGAGACCTGCGATCGCTACAACTGGGGGTACGATCCGGTCAATTACAACGTGCCGGAAGGCTCGTATTCCACCAATCCGTTCGACGGGTCGGTGCGCATCCGCGAAGTGAAGCAGATGGTGCAGGCGCTGCACAACGCCGGCATCAAAGTGATCATGGACGTGGTCTACAACCACATGTTCTCGCCCGATAATTGGTTTGAGCGGTCGGTGCCGGACTATTTCCTGCGCCGTAAGCCCAACGGCGCGCTGGCCAACGGATCCGGCTGCGGCTGCGATATGGCCACCGAACGCAAGATGTTCCGCCGGTTCATCGTGGAATCCGTGACGTTCTGGGCGCGCGAATACCACATGGACGGCTTCCGTTTCGACCTGATGGGTCTGATTGACGTGGACACCATGAATGCCGTGCGTGCCGCGCTGGATGAGATTCCCGGCCGTGGACGCGACATCCTCATGTACGGCGAACCGTGGTCCGCGGGCGCCACCGCGCCGCTGCCCAGCGACACCGTGCTGGCTGACAAGTCAGGCCTGTCGAAGCTTGACAGTCGCATCGGCCACTTCTGCGACACCACGCGAGACACCATCAAGGGCCATGTGTTCTTCTCGGACCGCCCGGGTTATGTGAACGGTGGCATGCACGAGAACGTAGCGGCTGCGCGTGAGGCCGTGGACGCGTGGCGTCGCGGCAAACATTCGGAAGGAGTGGCAGGCCAGGTCATTCAATACGTGTCCGCGCACGACGACCTCACGCTGTGGGACAAGTTGTGCGCGAGCTTTGCGGCTGGTTCGTTGGGCAGCACCGTGGCCGAAGGCGTTAACGAAAATACCGTGGATGTGCCAAAAGTCATGTATGACGCCGATTTCTCGGCGGAAGGGCTGGCCGGTGTCGGTCCGCAGATTGCGGCCGCGCTGACCGACGTGATGGACGCCAACAAGCTGGCTGTGGGTATCACGCTTACCTCCGCTGGCATCCCGTTCATGCTGTCCGGCGAGGAGTTCGCACGTACCAAATTCGGCAGCTCTGATTCTTACGATTCCGCCAAAGAGCTTAACTGGCTCGATTGGAACCGTGCATGGCAGAAGCGCGATTTGATTGAGTATTACGCGAAGTTGATTGCATTGCGCAAGTCTGATCCACAGTGGTTCGACGGCAATCGCAATATCGTCGATACGGAAGGCGACGAACTCGTGTTCCGCGTCGGCGATTATCTGATGGCCGCCAATCCAGGCAGACACGTCGGCGTTATTGACGTGGCCGTAACGGGTTTGGAACCGATTGGCGGAATACGGAGATACTGGTGTGGTCTCGGCTCGTCCGTCAGTCCGATGGAAAACAATGTGAGCGCAGGCGATGGCGATTATTTGATTGTTCCACCGCATACGTTTGCAATCTGGCGGTTGCAGTAATACTCTCAGTAGGGAAGCTACAAAGCGGCGACCGCAAAGCTGCGGTCGCCGTAACCGATACGGCAATGGGGCCGGAAAACCAGAAAGGATACGACAGTGGGAATCGGAGCGCGCAATCCGCGGTACGAGGTGGTGTTTTTCGACCTGTACGGAACGCTGATCGACATTCGTACCGATGAGCAGAGCGAGGCCGCATGGCAGGCGCTGTACGATTGCGTGACCGAATTGGGCGCGCAGTACGAATCCGTCGACGTGATGCGCGACCAGTTCGAAAAACTTGAGGCCCGCGAAATGGTCCATCAAGCCGATCGTGCAATCGTCCGTAACGGATGGGATGAATTTGATATCCTGCCGGTCTACCGGTCGCTGCTGATGAACCGTAGTGAGGAGGCCGAAAAGAAACTGGCACTGCCGCAAGCCGCGCTGAAAGCCGCATGGGCGTTCCGGCAGGGCAGCACCAGCATGATCCGCCTGTATCCGGGCGCACTCGACATGATCGAAACTTTGCAGGAGGCCGGCGTCGTCGTGGCGCTGCTAAGCAACGCACAAGCCTGCTATACTCGCCCCGAACTGGAAATGACCGGCTTGGCGAACGTACTGGACGACGTGATTATCTCTAGCGAAGAGAAAATCCGCAAGCCCGCCCGCGACTTGTACATGCTGGCTCTCGACCGCGAGTTCGTAATCGCAAAAAACGCGCTCATGGTGGGCAACGATGAAGCAAACGATATTATCGGAGCCAATTCCGCCGGTCTCGACGCAGCATACTTCCGTACGGAAATTTCGCCGATGAGCGACCCGCCCAAGTCGGAGCATGCGGTATGTTCGTTTACCGGTGCCGACTACGACGGTCTGCTGAAATTCGTGCTGAACGCGTGAAACGCGCGTAGGTTGCGTCTTGGGCGTCTTGGGCGTCTTGGGCGCACGAAAGTCCGTATGCGGAACTGAGGAGGACATATGGAAAGCTATGCCGAGCAGGGTGCTGGAGCTGATTCGATTGAACAGATCGGATTCGGCGGCGCTCGCCGTACCAAGAAGAAGCACCGCGGACTGACGGTGTTCCAGCTCAAGGTCATCGGCGCTGTGGCGTTGGCTCTGTCAGCTGGTAGCACCACTATTGTGCCGCTGTTTTTCGGTTCCGACGTCAATAATATGACGTCGCTGACGGCGATGGTCCTGAGCGAAGTGGTGTCCTGGTTCGCCATTCCGATCTACGCGTGGCTGTTGGTGCAGGGTTTCCGTGAAACGCACAGCCGGGTCGCGTACGGCCTGCAGCTGTTCATTCTCGCCGTGGTGTGCGAGGTGCCGTACGACCTCGCCACATCGCATAAGGCTTTCGACCTGGGCTCGCAGAATCCCGTTTTCGGCCTGTTCGTTGCGTTTGTTGTGCTTGCCGCGCTCGACTGGGTGGCGTCGCGCTATCAGAAGGCCATGAAGGTGCTGTTGTCGGTCGGACTGGTGGTGATTGGTCTGCTGTGGGACCTGCTGCTGCGTATCGGCCTACGCCAGCATATGATGAGCATCGGTTCGGTGACGCTTGGCTTCGTGCTGATTTTCGCTCTGATGCGCCAGTATGAGAATTCGATGATGTTCACAGCCGGCCTGTTCGGCGCCGTGATGATGATCGCGCCGGGCGTGGGCGTGGCGTTCGTGCATTATTACAACGGCGAGTTGGGTTATAAGCGGCAGTGGACGAAGTGGGCTTTTTACGCGGCTTATCCAGTTATTTTGATATTTTGTGCTATTGGTGCAACATTAGCGTGATTTTTGACAACGTTCGCAGTATAATAGTAGCAATATGGGAGAGCATTGCCGCTCGGGCAAGTGTTTCCAAGGCTGGGAACGTTTGTGATTATGATGCAGAAACCGCAAAGGGGTTGAGAGATGGATAGAGCAGGCATTCGCGAGGTGGCCAAGGCCGCGGGTGTGTCGATTTCCACGGTGTCGCGCGCGTTCACGCGTCCGGAACTGGTGTCCGAACGTACACGTCACAAGGTGCTGGAAACTGCCGACAAGCTTGATTTCAACATCTCCCGTTCCGCCACGTCGCTGAAATCCGGCCAATCGTACCGTGTGGCGATGCTGATGAATGAAGAGATCACTAGCTGGTTCAATACGGAAGTGTTCGCTGGAATCGAATCCGTCATGCATAATGCCGGGTATGACGTATCGCTGTTCCAGCATGTCGACACCGCCGAAAACCGCCGCGACTTCTTCACGAATCTGCCGGTCCGCCGCAACGTGGACGCAGTATTCGTGACATCGTTCGGCGTGGAGCCGAAGGAAATCCAGCAGCTCAAGCGCATCCACGTACCGATTATTGGCATCAATACGCCGACGCAAAACGGCTTCGACGCCACCATCTCCATCGACGATGAGGACGGCATGTTCACCGCCGCCCAGCATCTGATCAATCTGGGGCACAAGAATATCGTGTACGTGTGCTCCGATGCGGTCGATTCCATTAATTCCTCCATCGATGCGCGAGGACAGGGCTTCATCCGCGCCTGCAAGACGATGGGGGCCTCCCATGACTTCAAGTGGCGCGTCGTCTCTGTGCCGCGTGGCAAGACCTTCGCCGACTCGGCGTTGACCGCGCTGCTTGCGTTGGACGAGTTCCCGGACGCGATCTGCTGCCAGATGGATATGATGGCGATTCCGCTGGTGTTGCGTTTGGAACGTTACGGCCACCACACGCCGAGTGACTATTCGATTATCGGCTTCGACGATTCGCCGTACGCCGACACTGTGAACCTGACCACCATGCGCCAGGATCCGTATGCGATGGGTCGCGCGGCCGCGCAAAAGGCCATGAAGCTTATCGAAGGCAAGCCGCTTGAGAACGCGCATGAGATTGTGCGCGCCCAGCTCGTACTACGCGGCACCGATTCCGTGTACGGCACTGGCCGCTGAGAGCCGAGTCTCACTTACCCTTCCGCACGCCCGTCAATGCCGACGGGCTGATTGTGATGGCCTGGGGTGGATTGATAAGGGACTACCCCCACTGTAGTCACGGTGTGTGGCATACGTTTTCAGGAAAAAAAATGAAACAATTTGCAGTGATGTGTTTCATGACACGCCAATCGGGGGCTGATGAATGATGAATTTCATTCAATGATCAGCATGTGTTTTTTGATTTTGCAATCGTTGACAAACCTTTGAATATCAGGCTTTAAAGCGTTGTCCCCGTGAGAGGGGACGAAAAAACGTATCGGGGGAGGGGGTGTGGGTTCTTTCTGTTTCATTTTGTTTTCATAACTGCAAAGGTTATCATAGTAAACCGTAGGTCAGAGAAAAAGGGAAAACAGAGGTTTCCGGCTGTGTTGCCGGAGATGGGAACAGCGTAGAAGCTATACGTAAAACAGAAGTGATAACGGCATTATGCAAAGGATATCAACCCTCGAGTTGAGGGGCTCAGAAGGGTGAACACTTTGCGGATAGGGGACAAGATGAGGCAATGGCGTAATGGTGTCGGCAACGCACCACGACACTATGCAGGAACGCGATCGGCATCCGGTCGCGTGCTTTCGCGTACCCGCTCCCTGACCGCCGCCGCCATAGCGGTAGCCATGATGGCCACCGTAGCAGTAACTTCCCTCCTCCCCGCCTACAATGCCAAAGCTGACGAAAGTCGCAATGACGGCGCAATCTGCACACCTACCACAGAACCGTTAGGCGATCAGACCTCCGGCAGCGGTAACGATGAAGGTATCGCTACTTTCGTTGGCGGTGACATGTATGTAGGTGGCAAGAAGTCGGGCATTACTTCTGCCAATAACAACAATGCGCCTGAGGGTTCTTACGCTGTTGAGGCCGAAGGCTTGACCGCTGTGAACGGAAAGCTTTTGCTTCATCCAATGAAGCAGGCTTGGAACATCTGGAATGAGGATAAGGATGGCTCATTCAATCGTTCGCGTGGTTTTCGTTGGGGCATCGTCGGTTTTGGTTCGCAGTTCCGTCCGAAGGACGGTTCGACTGTGCTTTCGGTTGGCGGCAATAGCACCAATTCCGAGTTGAATTGGTTCGGTGGTGCTCAGGGCTGGACGGATGACGCTAATCAGGGATCCAGCTGGCTTGGAACCGGAGCGGGGAATGGCGCTACCGGCGAGACGAATGACCATAACTTTAACGCGAACATTGCTGGTAATCAGAACCACAGTGCAAAAGCCGCAAACACTTGGAAGAAACGGTGAAACAGTATTCCGTGTACGACATGGGCGGCAACGGCAAAGTCAACTGGAATCAGAGCAACACCGTTATTTCCGGAGTGAAGAACCCCTCGACGGGTTCGGATTACACATATTCCGAATATAAGAATTATGTGACTACGCTGTCTGGCAAGCTCGCGAAGATTTCCTCCAGCAACACTGTTACGAAGGGCAATGAGGATAATTACACAGGCAAACGTTATTCATACAGCTACAACACTTACGCAAACAACGTTTACCGGTTCGATATTGAGAACAACTCCCGTCAGACGGAAATCACGCTGACCGGCGATGGCAAAGACGAGTTGCAGGTGTTCAATTTAGACGCATCAATGCTGAATAGCATTGGTGATGCCGGCGTGGTGTTCAACTTCAAGAACATCTCCGACAATGCTTCGGTCGCCATCAACATCAACGGTAATGGCAATGATGTGAAGTTCCGTAATGGCTGGCAGTTCAAGTGGAACGACGTTGATATCTCCGACGGCTACGTCATGATGAATTCGACGGGCACAAACCGCTACAACAATACGCATGGGCAGGAGTACGTCAAGCGCGCAAGCCATCTGATGTGGAACTTCTATAACACCAATACCCTTACGATTCTTGGTGGTAAGGGGTCAGGGCACATCAACACCGGCTGGTACAAGGATCAGAACCATGGTGATAAGGAAGACTGGTACAACGTCAACGTAACCGATGATCCGTCTGCCGCATGGATGGGTTCCGTTATGGTAACGGGCAACGATTCCGGTGCTGCAGGTAACTTCCAGTCGCATGTTTCCACCAACGGTCGTGTGTGGACTACCGGCGATTTCGAAATGTACAACAAGGATGTTGTTACCACAGGCAACGGTAATTTTGTCAACTCCGAAGGTAAATATTCCACCTCTGCAGTGGATATGGACCAGGAACGGCATAACCTGTCTTGGTACGGGCAGATGACCACCTCCTGCGCCGCGATCAAGTGGGATAAGGTCGATGCCGAGGGCAAGACGCTGAAGGGTACTTCGTGGACCGTGTACGGCACGAGGAATAATGCCATGAATGGCACGAACCCCATCACCACGGTTGCCGATGGCGGCTGGAATGATGCGGATGATGCGGATAACGGTAGCGTCACTTTGGGCAGTCTCGCAAAGAAGGCCACATACTACCTGAAGGAAAGCGGTACCGGCAGCAGCCAGTATGCGTTGAACACGAACATCTATCGCATCGTCACGCACGACAGTACGGATACCGTTTCAACCATCGACAAGGTGTACAGCGCTACTGGCGCTGAAATCACCGATGACACCGCCAAGCAGCTGCACAATGGCGCCATTGTCAACGTGAGTGCCGGTACTTCCATCGCATGGTCGAAGGTTGACGCAGAAGACCAGAACACGTTGCTCGCGGGTTCCACTTGGGAATTGACCAAGAAGGGCGATCCCGACCAGTCGTGGACCATTACGGATGATGATTCCGACAGCGAAATCGCAAAGATCGTGGTCAAGATCAATGAAGCTGAAGTTAGTTCGTGGAACTTCACGAATTCCACTCCGGTAAGCATTTCTTATGTTGCCGTGGATAAGGATGGCAAGGAGCTCGCCACGAAGGTGCAGTGGAAGTCCGAAAGCCCTGCCGTTGCAGGCATTGCCAGCGATGGCACGCAGTTGCAGCCGTATAGCGACGGCATTACGAACATCGTGTTCACAGCAGGCGACAAGACTCTGAGGTTCCCGGTTACGGTAAACGGTGTGACCGTGGAAAGTGCTGTGAGCATCGATAAGTATACCGAAGGCCAGAAAATCAGCCTGGAACAAGGCAAGACCATGACGCTGACGGCTACCGTGGCACCTGAAGGCAACACGGTGAAATGGACTTCGAACAATACGGATGAGGTGTCCGTAAATCCCACAAGCGGTACCGCAGTCACCGTAACTGCTAAGAACGTGACTTCAGACTATGTGACCATCACCGCCACCGAACAGTGTAACCAGAACACAGCCACTGTGAAGATCAAGGTGACGGAGCCAATGGTCTCTGTGTACTTCAAGAAGTCGAATGTGTCTTGGAACGAATACTGGCTGAAATATAAGAAGAGCACGGACAGCAATAACTGGAGCGGTGATGTACAAAGTTCCAGCGCGTGCGGTGACTATGTGCGTTTCCAGCTGCCGAAGAGTTCTGTTATAACAAATTACCAGTTCTATCTTGGCAATGCTAAAGGGTTCGATCTGCCCAATGACGATAAGTACACCGCCGCGAATCACGGTATGTTTACCTTTACGGGTAAGGATGTTCAGGTTGTGGAGGCGTGGAATGATTTCCAAAAAGAAACAGTCCCCTCCGGCTGCACGGTGACCAGCGCATACGTGGAGAATCGTTTCCGTCGTTCCGCGGTGAAGAATGCAGTGTTCTACGATCAGCCGGTGGTGCGCGCTATTACCAACACGACTGCCAAGGCAGCTGACACGCGGCAGGATGAGGATCCGAAGGGCGGCCAGTTCAAGGTGTCCGATCTTACGAATGGTACCTACACGCTGAAGGAAATCATCGCGCCGAACGGTTTCGATGTCAGTAAGACGAAGACTTACACCATCGTTATTGAGAATGGGCAAGTCACGAGTTCCAATCTTCCTAGCGCGGGCAACATTGAGAACTCGCGTCTTACCGGTACGGTGAACTGGAAGAAAACCGACGAGACTGACACCAACAAGCTGCTGGCCGGTTCCGAATGGAAGCTGTACAAGACTAGGAACTTCTCGTGGGATAACGGCAACGCGGTTTATACCGAGACCGGCAGTACTGATCCGGTCGCAACCATCAAGGATTGCGTGAACAGCAGCGAGAAGACCTGCTCCGCGCAGACGGGACAGTACACGGATCGTGACGGCGAAGCCGGCAAGTTCTCCATCGCTGGTCTTGAGTGGGGCGAATACCAGTTAATCGAGTCCAAGGCTCCTGACGGGTACAACATCGATACGACTCCGCACGTGTTCCGCATCGGGCCGGCCGAAGGCGCGAACGTGAAAGGCACGTGGTACACGTCTTCCGGTTTCAACCCGGAGACTACCGCCGACTATCAGAAGTCTGCCGCATTCACCGTTGACGGTGGTTCCATTACCAACACCCCCGGCGTCGTTCTGCCTGGTACAGGCGGCGAGGGAGTAAACAAGATGTACGCTGCGGGATTCCTCGCAGTGGCGATTGCCGTGGCCGGTCTGGCCTTGAGCCTCAGGAGGCGGCAATGATGGAAGCGTCTAGGAGAAGGGGGAGTGGTCCGTAGCGTAGCGAACTCGCTGCCCTCTAGGCAATAACTGAATACGAATAACTCAAGATTCCAAAAATTTCAAACAAGAAAGAAAGGGAGAACAATGAACAAGGTTCTCAAGGGCCTCGTAGCCGTGGCAGCCACCGCGGCAATGGCCGTCGCCGGTTTCGCCGGCGCCTCCACCGCAACCGCCGAGGAGTCTACCTCTGCGAAGTATCAGATCACTGTCCCCGAGACTGATACTCACACCTATGATGCATACCAGATCTTCAAGGGCGATCTGAATGATGCTGGAACAGTGCTCAGCAATATCACTGCTGGTTCCGACTTCAAGGAAAAGAATGCGGCCGGCACTGACGGTGCTAATCTGACTGCTGCTCAGGCTGCCGAACAGATTGCTACTGGTACATATGCGGATGACACTGCCAAGCTGGCGGCAATTCAGGCTTTCGCCAAGCTGTCCACTGTGTATGGCTCCGTTTCTAAGGACAGCCCGCTGTCTGCCGTACCGGGCTACTACCTGTTCAAGGACAAGGATTCCACTGCAGACAAGAATGATGCAGCCACGCTGTTCATCGTCAAGGTTGTTGGTAATCAGGAAATCGAGCGTAAGGCCGATCAGCCTTCTGTCGAAAAGAAGGTCCAGGATACCAACGATTCCGATGGAACCACTTCCGGTTGGCAGGATTCCGCCGACTATGATGTGACCGACGAGGTTCCGTTCCAGCTGACCGCCACTCTGCCGACCGACGCCGCTGATTTTGCGGCATATAAGACCTACAAGCTGGTGTTCCACGATAGCCAGTCCGAAGGTCTGACTTTCAACAATGACATCACTGTCAAGTACGGCGATAAGGTCGTTTCCTCCGATTCCTACACTGTTGATACCACTGGTCTTAACGAAGGTGAAACCTTCCGCGTCACCATCAACGATGTGAAGACCGTCAAGGATACGGATGGTCAGCCGATTGCTGTTACTGCAGGCGGCAAGTTCACTGTTGCATATTCTTCCACTCTGAACGAAAAGTCCATTATCGGCGCTCAGGGCAACCCGAACAAGGTCTCGCTGGAATACTTCAACAACCCGAACGTGGGTGGCGAAGGCGAAACCGGTAAGACTCCGGAAGATACCGTCATCGTTTTCACCTACCAGCTGGATGTCAACAAGAACTTCAACGCTACTGTCAACGACAACGATCTGCCTGAGTTCACCCTCTACAAGAAGGTTGGCGCTTCTGACGACTACACCAAGAAAGTCGCTAAGGTCAAGGTTGTCAAGAACTCTGATGGCAAGTACGTCGCTTCCTTCCCGCGCGTGGACGACGGCCTGTACAAGCTCGTCGAGACCAAGGTGCCGGACGGCTTCAACAAGGCAGACGATACCTACCTTGAAATCAAGGCTACCCATGATGAGACGGCTGAGAGCCCGGCTCTGAAGAACCTGACTATCACTGTCAAGAATGTGGAGACTAAGGGTGACACCGCCACTGGTACCGTTGCCACTAGCGTCGTGAACAAGAAGGGCTCCAACCTCCCGTCCACCGGTGGCATGGGCACCGTGCTGCTGTACGTGGCTGGTATCGCCGTGTTCGTGCTTGCTGGCGCGACCCTGGTGATGGCTCTGCGTCGTCGCAACGCCTGATCCTCCGGATTCCATAAGAATCTGAAGTAACCATGCGAAACCCGTGAGCCGCGTTGACGCAAGTCAGCAGCGGCTCACGGGAATCGCAATACATAATTTAAAAACTAAAAATTAAATAATAACTGAACCCACATATGCTGGGCTGGACCACCTCAATCCCTTGTACACTGCCTAATTTTCTTGAGTATCCAGCCTGGCTCCATATATTTTCCGGTTTGCCGTTGGGGGCGAATCAAACATGCTTACTTTCCAATCCACAGAAGAGGGGTCGGCAATGAAGGAACGCACGATCGCAAGCCGCGTCATCGCCGCATGCTGCGCAATCGCCGCCACATTCGCCGCGGCAGCCTGTGCATTCACTACTCGCGATGCCGTCGCGGCGCCAACAACAGACTCTGCCAGCGGCAGCATCGCCATTTCTTACCAACATAAAAGCTCGGACTCCGAAACTGGCGACGATTCTACCAACTTCGCCATTTCGGACGCCAGCTTCAACCTCTACAAAGTCGGACAGATCCCGGCAAGCGGCGGCGCCACATTCGAACCCGTCGCACCGTTCACCGACTCCACCGCCTACCCCGTCGACTGGTCGAAGATGACCGGCAAGGACGCGCAGGTGTGGCGAGACATGGCCAACACGCTCGCCGGGCTCATCGCGGTGAACAAGCCCGACGCCACGGCAACCGGTGTCACCAACGCTTCCGGACACCTGACCTTCACCGGACTGTCCGACGGCTTGTACTTGGCCGTGTCCGACAGCGTTGACGTGAAGGTCGCCAACGCCTCCGGAAAGAACCAGACATGGACGTGCTCTTCCGGCAGCATGCTCGTCGCAGTGCCCGAAGACGGCGTCTCCGGCGGGTCGCGTGTGCTGAGTATCGAACCGAAAACCGAATGTGTGGCGCAACCGCCGAAAACCGTGGAACGCACCGTGCGCAAAATCTGGAATGACCGGAACAATTCCGACGGCAAGCGCCCCGAATCCATCACCGTGAAACTCCTGCGCGACGGCGAGCCCGTGGAAAACGTGAAGCTGAACGAGTCCAACAAGTGGACGCATTCGTGGACAGCGCTCGACGCGGACTACGAATGGACCGTGGTCGAAGCGGCGGTGCCCGACGGCTACACCACCATCTCCGATGTGGAAGGCGACTCCACTGAAATCACCAACACGCACACGCCACCCACCACGCCGGACCAGCCGCACACCGGCGCCGACGTGCAGCAGGCCGCTTGGATTGCCGTGGCCATCTTGGGCGCGGGCTTGGTGCTGATGATCGTTGCCAAGACGGCTTTGCGGAAGCGGGCGTAGCATAAATAACGTGACGGATGAATCGGACGCCAAGCCAGCTGCGCAAGTCGAATTGGATGCGCAGGTTAAACCGGGTGCGCAGGTTAAACCGGCTGCCAAGCATAAGAAATCGAATGCGCTGCTCAATGTGATGATTGCCATCTCCGCAATCGCCATGATCGGTGCGCTGGGCCTCATCGCGTATCCGACATTCAGCGACTGGTGGAACCGCATGCACCAGTCATACGCCGTGGCAGGCTACGTGGAACAGACCAAAGACATGTCCGGCGCCGAACGCAAGGCCATGCTGAAAGCGGCGCACGAATACAACGAACGGCTCGCCGCGAACGGCGATCGGTGGCACATGACCGACGCGCAGAAGCGCGAATACAACGAAACGCTCGACGTGACCGGCACCGGCATCATGGGATATGTGACCATCCCGCGCATCAAAGTGAAACTGCCCGTCTACCACGGCACCAGCGACGGCGTACTGCAGATCGCCGCCGGACACCTGGCCGGAACCTCGCTGCCAGTAGGCGGAGCGACCACGCACGCGGTAGTCTCCGGACACACCGGACTGCCATCCGCGCGACTGCTCACCGGCCTCGACGAACTGAAAAAAGGCGACACGTTCGCATTCCACGTGCTCGACGAAACCTACACGTACCAAGTGGACCAGATCTCAGTGGTGCTGCCGAGCGAAATCAGCAAGCTGAATATTGAGTCCGGGGCCGATTACGCGACGCTGATCACGTGCACGCCATACGGAGTGAACTCGCACCGGCTGCTGGTGCGCGGCCACAGAATTCCGAACCCGAAAGTGCCAGACAAGACGCAATACGACGAGCCGGGCGAAATGACAGCCGTGGCGGCTGCGGTGATCGGACTGCTCGTGTTTGTGGCTGGCTGCGCTTTTGTGGGGCTCGCGCGGCTATGGCGACGCTCCTGGATTGTGCGGCACGGGTTGTGCGCCGGGGCCGGCGCGCGCCATTCGTCTGGTGTTCGGGGGTAGTGTCTAGCCTAGCGCCGCCGCAGGCCGGTGACATCGCTTCTCCGGTGTGCGGGGGTGTGCGTCTGGTCGTGCTCGGTATGTGGTGCGTGGTGTTTGTGTGCTTGTGGTACGTGTTGCGTTTCAGTGTGTGTACTTGTGTTTGCGTGCGTGTGCATGTCTGATGTTGCGCAGGGGTGTTGTTGCGGTGCGCATATGGCCTGAATCGTGCTGAAGCATGGGTTGTGAGCGGATGGGGGTATTATTCGGCCTGTTTCGGACGCTTTTGATGCCCCTTTTGCTCATGACTTGCGGTTTTGACGGTTTTGGCGCGGTTGTGAGCGGATGGGGGTACGATTCTGGATGTTTCGGGCTGTTTTGATGTTGGGTGGCCTCCCCTTTTGCTCACGACTTGTGAGTTGGGCTGGTTTTGCTTGTCTGTGAGCGGATGGGGGTGTGATTCGGGCTGTTTCGGACGCTTTTGATGCCCCTTTTCGCTCATGACTTGCGATTTTGCCGGTCCGCGCGCGGTCGTGTGCGTACGGGGGGTGTGTGCAATGGGTCTTGCGTGGGTGTAGGCGCGCGGGTGTGCCGGTGTAGGCGTGGGTGTAGGCGTGCGGTCGTGGTTTTGGCTGGATATCTGGCTTATAGATGGCGGATTTGGCCGGGCGTCCGGTGGTATCTCGCTTATAGGTGGCGGGTCGGTTTGGGCAATAGGTCGTTAGAGGGTAGCATGCATGCCCCCTAGATGTCTTGTTTCCGCAAGGGGCCGCCATCTATAAGCGAGATACCATCCGTCGATCCTGCGAATCCGCCATCTATAAGCGAGAAAGCGCGTGAACCGGGCGCTGCGGCGGCGAAATCGCAAAATTATGGAATCGGCTGATTACTGCGCGCGGCAGGTGGGTAGTATCGGGCGCGGAAGACGTGGAAGGAGCTGCCATGTGTGATGAAGGGGAAACTGCGGATCGGGCGGATGCCGTACGAACGGAATCGCAAAAGATGGAATCGCGAGCGGGGGAGACGGCGCTTGACGGGTCGGCGCGCAGCATCATCGTGCTGATTGTGGTCGGCATGTTGGTGGGGGTGCTGTCAGGCATGTTCGGCATCGGCGGCGGCACGGTGATCGTGCCCGCGCTCGTCTGGCTGGGGCTATCTCAACGCAACGCGGCCGCCACGTCCACGCTGGCGATCGTGCCGACCTCCATTTCCGGCGTCATTTCGTACGCGACCGGCGGGCACGTCGACTGGCTCGCCGCAGCTCTGCTGTTCTGCGGCATGTTCATTGGCGGACAGATCGGCAGTTGGCTGCTGTCACGGCTGCCGGAATTGGTGCTGCGGTGGATTTTCGTGGCGTTTCTCGTGTTCGTGGTGATCAATCAGGTGAGTTTTGTGCCGTCGCGCGACCACCAGATCGTCATGACGGTGGTGACCGGCATTGGCTTGGCGTTGCTGGGTGTGGTCATCGGCACGCTGGCGGGGCTGCTGGGCATTGGGGGTGGTGCGCTTGCGGTGCCGTCGCTGTCGATGCTGTTTGGCGCGTCCGACCTGGTTGCGCGCGGCACTTCGCTGTTGGCAATGTTTCCGAATTCGATCACGACCAGCGCGGCGAACTTGAAGCGCAGGCTAGCGCATGTGAGGACCGCGCTGATCATCGGGTTGGTGGCGGCTGCGACCGCGCCGCTCGGCACGTGGATTGCGGGGGAGGTTTCGCCACGTGCCGGTTCGATCATGTTCGCCTGCTATCTGTGCGTGCTGCTGGTGCGGTCCGTGTTCGTGGCCGTAAAGGCCACGCGCGCGGCGCGGGTTGCGCGGGGCTGAGTGGCGCGGGCATTTTTCCCAGTGGCTGGATGATTTAGTCGCGTGAGTGGTGCGTCAGAGGTGGTTTTTATCCAGTCACTGGGATTTTTGGCGTGTGAGTGGGGTCTGAGAGGTTGGATTTATCCAGCCAGTGGGGGATTTTGGCTTGTGGGGTGCGGTGGGGGTGTTGTTTGACGGAATATGGCGATTTTTATTGGCCGTATTCCCCCTGTTCATGCGGTGGATATGTTGCGGTCATCATATGGCGATGAGTGTTCATCTGTCGTTCTTCTGTAGTGCGGTGTGCGTTGGCTTGCGGCACATAGCGTGAGCAGTGGAATCGAAAGATCCAAGCAAATGCAGTTGCGGAAAGGTTCCGCATAGCTGGAAGGTATAGCCGAAAACGGGACTCCGAAATCGGGAAACCGAATCGGGAAACCGCCTCGATCGCAACGAATCGACGAAACCGGACGGCACGGAAGAAACTGCATGGAAGAAAGAAGAAACATGAGCAAGCACAAGGCTCTCACGGGCGCAATCGCGGCCCTCGCCTCCGTCGCAACGCTCGGCGCGCTCGCCGCACCGGCGCTCGCAGCTGACACCACCTACAGCCCCAACGGCAAGTCCGTTGCGGAACTGGCGCAGCACGGCGGCGCGCAACGCATCGCAGCTATCGGCAACAAAAAGCCAAGAATGTGGTGCTGTTCCTCGGCGACGGCATGGGCGATTCGGAAATCACCGTCGCCCGTGACTATCTGAAGGGTGCCAACGGCCACTTCGACGGACTTGACGCGGTCGGCCAGCCGAGCGCGCTTGGTGACGTGCAGGCTGGTAC